>Ga0209048_10000433_pt1 | contig 45190 bp, 43 predicted proteins | sample FrelakmetCRP12CR_FD_187146 | JGI IMG/M metagenome (GOLD analysis project Ga0209048, IMG submission 187146) | Freshwater lake sediment microbial communities from the University of Notre Dame, USA, for methane emissions studies - CRP12 CR (SPAdes)... | ecosystem: Environmental > Aquatic >...
AGGGCGAACGCTCGCCCAGGCACGCGTTCGCCCTACAGAAACGCCCGAAGACGACCCGTCCTCGGGAGGATCCCGTGTCGATCGACGATGCCCTCCGTTCGCTCGCCGCCCGCCAGCGCGGGCTGGTCACCACCCGCCAGGCTCGCGACCTCGGTCTTTCACGCTCGGCGCTCACCCATCGCCTCCATCGAGGGGCGCTCGAGCGCGTCACCCGAGGTGTTCTGCGCGTGGGCGGAGCTCCCGTGAGCACCGGGCAGCACCTGCTCGGTGCCGTTCTCGCCTGCGGGGGACGCTGTGCGGTCGCCCGAGCCTCAGCGGCCGCGATCTGGGGTCTTCCCGGCTTCCAGCCACTACCCGCGCACATCGTTCGACAACGCGACGGCACCGTGCCGATGACGGTCCCGGCCACGGTGCACACCACGACAATCCTGCCGGATAGCCACCTTGCCGAGCTCGACGGACTCCGGGTCACAACCCCCGCCCGTACCCTCGTCGACCTGGCCGGGCACGTACATCCCGAACGCCTCGAACGGCTCATCGACACCGCGTGGTCGCGGCGACTGGTAGACGGCCGGCTACTCCACCGAACCCTGCACGAGCTCGAGGAGCGCGGCCGCGCCGGCATCGTCGTCATGCGCGAGCTCCTCGAGGTACGGGGGCCCGACTACCGGCCGCCCGAGAGCAACCTCGAGGCCCGATTCTCCAGGGTGCTCGCGGACGACGGGCTGCCCCCGATGGAGCGCCAAGTCGACGTCGGCGGCGAGGCCTGGATCGGCCGGATCGACTTCGTCGATCGAGCGTGCAAGGTGCTGGTGGAGATCAACTCCGATCTACACCACACGAGCCTCAGTGATCGGCGCCGCGATGCCTCTCGACGCGCCGAGCTCGAGGGGGCGGGCGGGAACCTCATCGAGATCACCGAGTTCGAGCTCTGGTTCCGACCGCAGGAGGTCGCCGACCGCACCCGCCGTGCCCGACTCGAGGCCCAGGCCCGCCTGAGCCCGTAGCGCACGCGCACGCCAGAGCATGCGTCCGCCCTACAGGTTCGCGAGAGCAGTCGGTGACCCCCCCACCTGAGCGTCAGCGCAGGGGGAAGCCGACCACGGCCTCGAGCTCGGCGATAGCCACGTAAGGATCGGTCACCTTGATCGTGGTCATGCCCAGGGCACGGGCCGGCTTGAGGTTCACCCCGAGGTCGTCGAGGAAGACCGCCTCGGCCGGCTCGATGCCGAGCGTCTCGCACGCGACTTCGTAGAAGCGCACATCGGGCTTGCGCACCCCGACCTTGCTCGACTCGATCACCGCGTCGAACAGCCCGAGCACCTCGGACTCCTCGCGCTCGCGGTCGACGTGCCCGTCGCCGAGGACGAAGTTGTTCGTGAGCAGCCCAGTGACCAGCTGCTCCGAGCACCGCCGCACCGCCTCCACCATGGCGGGGCGGAGCTCGCCCGACAACAGCCCGAGCAGGTCGCCGCCGTCGACCGGGTGCCCGAGCGCGGACGACTCGACCGCGAAGAGCTCGGCGAACTCCGCGATGCCGACCTCACTGCGTTCGAGACGGGCCCAGGCGTTCGTGTCGGGGTTCGTGGCGTTCACCAGCCGGAGGAACCCGTCGGGCAGGCCGTGCGCCCGCTCGTAGGTCGCGAACGCCTCGAACGGCGACGACAGGATGACGCCCCCGAAGTCGAACAGCGCGGCCCGGACGGCCCGGCTCATGTGAGCAGGTCGCGGGCGACCGCCTGCCAGAGCTCGGCCGACAACCGGAGCGACTCGGTGTCGATGCGCTCGTCGTCGCCGTGGAACATGGCGCCGTAGTCCTCGAAGCTCATCTTCTCGCTGAACATGCCGAAGCCGTACGACGTGATGCCCTCGCGCCGGAAGAAGCGCGCGTCGGTTGCACCCACGGTGAGGTACGGCACCGTCGCGCTGTCCGCGTAGAAGTTGCGGCTGACCCGGCTCAGCGTGTCCCACAGGGGCGTGTCGACCGCCGAGGCGCTCGACGGGTCGTAGGTCAGGTTGAACACCTCCACCGACGACGAGAGGTCACCCAGCGCCTCGTCGAGCATGGCCCGCACGTCGAGGTCGGTCTGGCCGGGCAGGGTACGGATGTCGACGTCGAGCTCGACCGTGTGGGGGATGACGTTGAGCTTGTCGCCACCGTGCACCACAGTGGGAGCGAACGTCGTGTGCGTGCATGCGTGGAACTGGCGGGCCATGCCGACCGGCAGGGCGTCGAGCGCTTCGTAGAGCGACTCCTTCGACAGGAGTGGCCCGGAGATCTCCTCGGGATAGCCCATCGACTCGATGAACTGGCGCCACACGTCGTGGATCTGGGTCTCGGGCCGGTAGGCGTCGAGGCGGCGTACCACCTCAGCCGCCTTCACGAGCGCGTTGTCGGTGCGGTGCGGCTGCGAGCCGTGCCCCGGCGTGCCACTCACACGCAGGCGACACCAGTACGCGCCCTTCTCGCCCACGATCACGGGCAGCTTGAGACCTGAGGGGCTCGGGATGGGGATGCCACCGGACTCGGTGATGACGTAGTCGGCCCGCACCGCGTCGAGCTCGTGCTCGACCAGGTACTTGGCCCCGTAGGTGCCGAGGGCTTCCTCGTCGGCGACCGCGAGGTAGATGAGCGTGCCTTCGGGGCTGAAGCCCGACTCCGCGAGCCGACGGGTGGCGACGGCCATCGACGCGGTGAGGTTCAACATGTCGACCGCACCCCGGCCCCACACCTCGCCATCGATGATCTCGCCCCCGAACGGATCCTCGCGCCACCCCTCGCGGTGCACGGGCACGACGTCGGTGTGTCCCATCAACAGCAACGTCGGCGCATCGGGATTCCGGCCCTCGATGCGGGCGACGAGGCTCGCCCGCTCGGTCTCGGGCTCGTAGGTCTCGAGGTCGACGCCGCTGCCGTCGAGGTAGTCGCGGATCAACTCGGCGCTACGCACTTCGCCGCCCGATTCGACACTGCCGTCGTTCACACATTCGTTGCGGATCAGCAGCTGGAGGAGCTCGGTGACCTCGCTCTCGAGGGTGGTGCGTGTGTCAGTCACGGTCGGCAGCGTAGGCTGACGGGGTCGACATCGTCGGCAGAACAAGACACCGGGTCCTCCCCGGGCGTCGGTCGGCCCTGCGGGGCGCGGCAACGCCGGGCTCGGCCGGTGCCCCACCCCCCTTACAGAACGGCTGACAACACCCGCATGACAACCACACACGTGGTGGTCGACGGCTCGAACATCGCGACCGAGGGCCGGTCGACCCCAAGCCTCAGGCAACTCGATGAAGCCGTTCAGGCCTTCATCGGGGAGCACCCCCACGATCACGTCACGGTCGTGGTCGACGCCACCTTCGGACACCGCATCGACGACAAGGAGCGGGCCGAGTACGAAGAGGCCGTCCTCGCCGGCGAGCTGATCTCGCCACCGGCGGGCGCCATCGGCCGCGGCGACGCCTTCGTGCTGCAGATCGCCGACAAGGCCGACGCGACCGTCCTCTCCAACGACTCGTTCCAGGAGTTCCACGGTCAATACCCCTGGCTCTTCGACGAAGGGCGCTTGATGGGTGGCAAGCCGGTGCCGCCGCTCGGATGGGTCTTCCTGGCCCGAACGCCGGTCCGCGGCCCGAAGAGCCGCCGCTCGGTGCGCGAATCGCGGTCCCCCAAGGACACCAAGGCCCCCACTGCCACCAAGGCTTCGAACCAGGGCGGTCGCCGCCGTGGTCGCGCCGGCGACCGGGCCGCCGAACCGAAGAGCGCGCCGGCGCTCAAGCCCGCCCCGGCCAACCGCGACGCGGGGCAACGCTCGCGAAAGCCGCAAGCGCCGCTGAACGAGCCACTGCCGTTCATCGAGTTCGTCGCGTCGCACCCGGTCGGCTCGACCGTGGAGGGCGAGGTCGTCGAGTTCTCGTCTCACGGTGCTTACGTCATCGTCGACGGCTGCCGCTGCTACGTCCCGCTGAAGCTCATGGGCGACCCGCCGCCACGTGCCGCCCGCGAGGCGCTCACCATGGGCGAGACGAGAAGGTTTGCCGTCTACTCATTTGATCCACCGCGTCGCGGCATCGATCTCGCGCTCGCGGCGAGTCGCGAACAGCCGGCCGCGCGCGCTCGTTCGACGACGAACGATGCACGCGCCGCGCGAGGTCGCGCGAAGAAAACCCACACAGACGCCGCGTTGCTTGCTACAACTTCTGAAGACAAACCACACGCCGAGGAGGCGCCGGTGACACCAGCAGCGAAGAAGGCCCCCGCCAAGAAGGCCGCGAAGAAGGCGGTCAAGAAGGCCCCGGCCAAGAAGGCAGCAAAGAAGGCCCCCGCGAAGAAGGCGGCGAAGAAGGCGCCGGCACGCAAGACCGCCGCCAAGAAGGCCCCGGCCAAGAAGGCGCCGGCACGCAAGACCGCCGCCAAGAAGGCCCCCGCCAAGAAGGCCGCGAAGAAGGCGCCGGCTCGCAAGGCACCTGCACGCAAGACCGCGGCGAAAAAGGCCCCGGCCCGCAAGGCGCCCGCCAGACGGGCACCGGCACGCAAGGCGCCGGCCAAGAAGCGCTGATCACTCCCACGAGCGATCGAGGACGACCCCGCCGGGCAAACCGGCGGGGTCGTTCGCGTACGGGCCGACGTCTTCGGCCTTTGGCCTAACCTCATCGCCCATGACTGCCCAGTTCATCTTCACCATGCGGAAGGTGAGTCGCTTCCACCCACCCGATCGTGAGGTGTTGAAGGACATCACCCTCGCGTTCTACCCCGGCGCCAAGATCGGCGTCATCGGCGCGAACGGCTCGGGCAAGTCGTCGTTGCTCAAGATCATGGCCGGCGTCGACGACGGCTACACCGGTGAGGCGCGCCTCACGCCCGGCTTCACCGTCGGCCTGCTCGAGCAGGAGCCGCACCTCGATCCGGGCAAGGACGTCCTCGGGAACGTGATGGAGGGCCTCGGCGAGACCGCCACGCTGCTCGAGCGCTACGACCAGGTGCTCGCCCAGTGGGCCGACCCCGACGCCGACTACGAGAAGCTCGGCGAGGAGCAGGCCGAGCTCGAGCGCAAGATCGAGGCCGGCGGTGCGTGGGACCTCAAGCGCACGATCGATATCGCCATGGACGCGCTCCGTCTTCCACCGGGTGAAGCCGACGTCACCACGTTGTCGGGTGGCGAGCGCCGTCGGGTCGCGCTGTGTCGCCTGCTGCTGTCGCGTCCCGACCTCCTACTCCTCGACGAGCCGACCAACCACCTCGACGCCGAATCGGTGGCGTGGCTCGAGCGGTTCCTGCGCGACTACCACGGCACCGTCGTGGCGATCACGCACGACCGGTACTTCCTCGACAACGTGGCCCAATGGATCCTGGAGCTCGACCACGGCAAGGGCATCCCGTTCGAGGGCAACTACAGCGGTTGGCTCGAGCAGAAGCAGGAGCATCTCCGGCGCGAGGAGAAGGCCGAGTCGGCGCGGTCACGCACCCTGCAACACGAGCTCGAGTGGGTGCGCATGGCACCACGGGCGCGCCAGGCCAAGAGCAAGGCCCGTCTCGGCGCGTACGAGCAGTTGCTGGCCGAGGCCAATGCCGCTGACGGTCGCACCGACCGGCTCGAGATCTTCATCCCCTCGGGGGAACGGCTCGGCGATCTGGTGATCGAAGCCGAGCACCTCAGCAAAGGCTTCGGCGATCGGCTCCTCGTCGACGACCTCACCTTCAGCCTCCCCCGCGCGGGCATCGTCGGCGTGATCGGGCCCAACGGCGCCGGCAAGACCACGCTGTTCCGGATGTTCACCGGCCAGGAGCAACCCGACGACGGCACGCTCACGATCGGCTCGACCGTCGACCTGGCGTACGTCGATCAGTCACGCGACACCCTCGACCCCGACAAGACCATCTACGAGGAGATCACCGACGGGCGCGACACCATCAAACTGGGCGGCCGCGAGATGAACGGGCGGGCGTACGTCGCGTCGTTCAACTTCAAGGGCAGCGACCAGCAAAAGAAGGTCGGCGTGTTGTCGGGCGGTGAGCGCAACCGCGTGCACCTGGCCAAGGTGCTCACTCGGGGCGGCAACGTGTTGTTGCTCGACGAGCCCACCAACGACCTCGACGTCGACACGCTACGCGCGCTCGAGGACGGTCTCGAAGCGTTCGCCGGCTGCGCCGTGGTCATCAGCCACGACCGCTGGTTCCTCGACCGGGTCGCCACCCACGTGCTCGCCTTCGAAGGCGACTCGCAGGTCCGCTTCTTCGAGGGGAACTTCAGCGAGTACGAGACGTTCCGCCACAAGGAGTTGGGAGCCGAGGCCGACCAGCCCCATCGCATCAAGTACAAGCCCCTGGCTCGGGGCTAGCCGATGAGCCCCCGCGTCGTCCGTCGAATCGTGTCGGTGGTGTTCGTCGCCGGCATCGGTGGCATGATCGCCGGCTCCGTCTCCGACAACAACGGCATGGCGATCACCTTCGGCCTGGTCACCGCGGTGGCCGCGCTCGGGCTGATCCTCGTCACCTCCGTCGCGGGACCGGGCGCCTTCGTCCGCACCGACCGCACGACCGGGACCGGTCCCACCTCGGAACCGGCCGGCCCGGTCGACGAGCGTCTGGCCGCCGACGTCGAGGCTCGGGTGCAGGCCCTCGTCGATGCCGGCGCCTTCGAGGCCGACGTGCGCTCCCTCGTGGGCCGCGCCGTCGAGCTCGGGCGCTCGACCCGATCCACGCCGGCCCGCGGCACCTGACGACCGGCCTCGATGACGGGACCGGGTGGGAAGGAACCGCTCGGGCCGTTCGTGGTACGAATGCCGATGCCCGAGACCCCGGTTGGTGCCTCATCGTCGGATCACGAGCTGGCGGCCGAGCTGGCCCGGCAGGCGGGCGAGGCGCTGGTGCAGCTGCGCACCGCCCTCGATCGCCCCGGCGCGGACCCGGACGCGGTGCGCAACGACGGCGACCTGACCAGCCACGACCTGCTGTCCGCTCGTCTCGCCGAGCGCGTGCCGAACGACGCCGTGCTCTCCGAGGAGCGCCGCGACGGTCAGGACGACGCGGTGCGGCTCGCCGCCTCACGCGTGTGGATCATCGACCCGCTCGACGGCACCCGCGAGTTCGGCGAGCCCGGCCGGACCGATTGGGCGGTGCACGTCGCCCTCACGATCGATGGCGACCCCGTGGCCGGTGCCGTGGCGCTTCCGGCGCTGGGGCTCACCCTTGCCTCGAAGCCCGCTCCCCCCGCGTTGGCGCCGATGCCCGACCGTCCCCGGCTCGTGGTGAGCCGCAGCCGGCCGCCCGCGTCGGCGACCTTCCTCGCCGAGCGCCTCGACGCCGAACTGGTGGAGATGGGCTCCGCCGGGGCGAAGGCCATGGCCGTGGTTCGGGGCGAGGCCGACGCCTACGTGCACTCCGGCGGGCAGTACGAGTGGGACTCGTGCGCGCCCGTCGCCGTGGCCCGGGCCGCAGGGTTGCACACGTCTCGCCTCGACGGCAGCCCTCTCGTGTACAACAACCCCGACCCCTACCTGCCCGACCTCGTGATCTGCCGTACCGAGTTGGCCGAGCAGGTGCTCGACCTGCTCGGCGCGTTCGAAGGTTGACCATGGACCTGAAGACCATCCGCTACGAGGTCGACGACCACGTGGCCACGATCATCCTCGACCGCCCACGACGCCTCAACGCCTGGACCGGGCGCATGCACACCGAGTACCGCTGGGCCCTGCAGGAGGCCGACGGCGACGGGACGGTGCGCGTCGTGGTGGTCACCGGCGCCGGACGGGGGTTCTGTGCCGGCGCCGACGCGGGCGCGCTCGAGGGCCACGTCGCCAAGGGTGGGTACGACCCCGGCACACCGCCCGACCTGGCTCGACCGGGCTACGGCGTGAGTCCCGAGCTCGACCACGACTTCGCCTTCCACTTCGGGCTTTCGACACCTGTGATCGCCGCGATCAACGGGCCGGCCGCTGGTGTCGGGCTGGTGCTGGCGTGCTTCGCCGACCTCCGCTTCGCCGCGGCCGGCGCCAAGCTCACCACCGCCCACGGACGGCTGAACCTGCCCGCGGAGTACGGCCTGTCGTGGTTGCTCCCCCGCCTGATCGGCCTGGGTCGGGCCAACGACCTGCTGCTCTCGAGTCGGATCGTCCTGGCCGAAGAGGCCCTGGAGCTCGGCCTGGTCAACCGCGTGCTCCCCGCGGACGGGCTCCTCGACGCCACCTACGCCTACGCCCGCGAGCTGGCCACGACCATCTCGCCGCGATCTCTCGCGCAGACCAAGCGCCAGATCGCGCTCGACCTGCACCGCGACCTCGGCACGTCGGTCGAGGAAGCCGGCGGGTTGTTGCGAGAGATGATGCGAGAGCCCGACTTCGCCGAAGGCGTGGCCGCCCTCAACGAGAAGCGACCGCCACGCTTCAGTGGCTGAGGGCTACGCAGGGCACTGCTGCACCGCAACGTCGGCCTGGCCGGTCGGCGCGGCCGACTCGGAGACCGGTTTGCCCGCGAAGCGATCGGCGATCCAGCTCGACATGTCCTTGAACGACGGCTGGATGACCCCGGCGTGGCTCTGGCCCGGGTAGACCCAACGCTGGGTCTGCTGACCGATCTTGCAGAGCTGGTCGAAGAGCAGCGCGCTCGACACCGTGGGGATCTGCTCGTCGCTGCCACCGTGGATGATGAGCAGGGGCTGCGCGCTCGGCGTGGTGAAGTTGCCGGGGTCGTTCTCCTTCAGCAGCGCGTTCCACGCCGGCACGGTGGCCGGATCGGCCTTCTGCAGCGTGGTGAAGTCGGTGTGGGCCAGCGCCTTGCCGAGGTCGCTCGAGCAGCTCTGATCGACCTGCTTGATGGCCTCGAGACCTGCCGGCGTGAGCACCTGGTCGAGCGGCGCGGCCTGGTCGCCGTAGCCGGCGTTGAGGCCGGCCGCGGCCATCAGGATGTAGTGGCGGTAGTCGCTCTGCTGTAGCGCCGCGTTGATGAGCAGGAGCTGCGACGGGGGCGCTCCGGCCACCACGCCCTTGAGCTGCAGCTCCGGCGCGTACTGCGCGGCGATGTTCGAGGTGAACGTGGCTGCGTGGCCGCCTTGGGAGTGGCCCCACACGACGTAGTTGGTGCTGGCGTTGGCGTCGGGGAGCTGCTGGGCGGCGCGCACGATGTCGAGCGCGCCCCGCGCCTCGCTGATGCCGGCGATGTAGGGATGGCGACCCGGCGTACCGAGGCCCTGGTAGTCGGTGGCGGTCACGAGGTAGCCCTGGTCGAGCAGCCCGTTGGCCAGCTTCACGTCATCGGCAGGAGTGACCGATGGCGTGCACGTGTCGGCGATGCCTGTGGTGCCGTGCGCCCAGGAGACCACGGGATAGCCCCCGGCCGGGGGCGGCGTGCTCGGCACCGCGATCATGCCGGTGACGGCGATGTCCGCGCCCTGGATGGACTGCGAGTGGTACATGACCCGGTAGAGGGTGCCGTCGAGGTCGGGAACGTCGACCTTCTCGGTCTTGATGACCTCACCCGGCTTGCCGGCCGGCAGCGGGTCGGGCACCGAATAGAACTCGGGCAGGCCGGCAGGCGCCGCGATGGTCGCGGTCGAGGACGCCACCGTCGTGCTCGGTGCTTCGGCATTCGTTGCGCTCGAGCTCGACGAGCAGGCCGCGGCGGCGAACAGGAGCGCCGCACAGAGTGCGAGCGGCTTCACGATCGGCTTCGTAGACATGGGGCCCCCTTTTCGAAGCGAAGCGACTCTACGCGATCGCGCGGCGACTGCACACGCGCGCCATCACGAGGCGACGCAGGTGGGGCCGCGGGTCAGGCGATGGCGCCCGACGCCCGTAGCGCCGCCCGCTCGTCGTCGGCGTAGCCGGCTTCGAGGAGCACCTCGTCGGTGTGCTCGCCCAGGCCGGGCACCGGGCCCAACGGCGGCTGAGGCTCACCCGGGAACGACACCGGCGTGGCGATGGCCCGGTGGGCCGGCGCGCCCTCCCCCTCTGGCACCTCGACGACAGCCCCGGCCGCCAGCGCCTGGGGATCGAGCACCGCCTCGGCCGGCGTGTTCACCGGGGCCCACCACACATCGTGCTCGTCGAACTCGGCCGTCAGCGCGTCAAGATCGTTTCGGGCGAACTCGGCGTCGAGCGCCTCGATGAGCGCGGTGGCGTTGTGACGTCGACCCCGTCCCTCGGCGAAGCGTTCGTCGGTGAGCAGATCGTCACGGCCCAGCGCCGCGCACAACTTGGGGAACATCCGCTGCGATTCGACGCCGAGCAGCCAGAACCAGTGGCCGTCGGCCGACCGATAGCAGTTCACCATCGGATTGATCTCCTCGTCGCGGGCCAGCGGCGGATTGAGCTTGTCGAAGCGCAGCTGGATGCCGAGGTCCCACCCGAGGCAGTACATGCCGGTGCGCAGCAGCGACGTCTCGACGAGGCGACCCTTGCCGGTGCGCTCGCGCTCGAGCAGGGCGCCGAGGATGCCGGCGACGGTGGTGAGGCCCGTGACGTGATCGCCGAAGCCACCCCGGATCTGCGGTGGCGGGGCGTCGCCGGGCGCGAGGGTGGCCGCGACCCCGGTGCGGGCCCAGAAGCCACCGACGTCGTAGCCGGCCCGGTGGGCGTCGGGACCCTCGAGGCCGTAGCCGGTGATCGCGGCGTACACGAGGTGGGGGTTCTCGGCGAGCAGCCGCTCGTGCCCGAACCCCAAACGGTCGACGGCCTCGGGCCGGAGGTTGGTGACGAAGACGTCGGCGCCCTTCACCAGACGGTGCAGCACATCCCGTCCCGCCTCGGTGGCGAGATCGATCACGACGCTGCGCTTCCCCCGATTGTCGAGGTCGAACGGAGGCGAGGCCGTCTGGCCATGACCGACCAGCAGCGCGAACAGGCGCCGCATGGGGTCGCCCTCGGGCGACTCGACCTTGACGACGTCGGCTCCCCAGTCGGCGAGGATCGCCCCCGCGCTCGGACCTGCGACCCACAGGCCCAACTCGATGACGCGGTAGTTGTCGAGCACCCCCCAACCGTAGACTCGTGACGCCATGTCCGCCCCGACCGCTCCCCCCGGCCCCACCGCCCCGGCAGACGGCCCCGCGGCGCCGGTCGACCTCGCCGTCGGCTCGTTCTCCGACACGCCGCCCTGGCTGGTCGAGCCCGACGTCATGCCCTGGCGGCGGACGGTTCCCACCGTGCGGTGGGCCACCAAGCGCGAGATCCCCGAGCTCGTCCGGGCCCGCCGACTCCCGCACGGACCCCGGGTGTTCTCGGTGGTCCGCCACCTGGTGGCTGCGCTCGGCCTGTGGTGGCTGGGCGGACGACGCAAGGGAGGGTCGGCCTCCAAGCTCGACCTGTCGCGTCGGCTGCGCGTCGCCGCCGAGCACCTCGGCCCGACCTACATCAAGTTGGGCCAGATCATCTCGTCGGGCGAGGGACTGTTCCCCGAGGAGCTCGTCGAGGAATTCAAGAAGTGCCGCGACCGCGTGCCCCCCGAGCCATGGTCCGAGGTGCGCGAAGTGATCGAGAACGAACTCGGTCGTCCCCTCGAAGAGGTGTTCGCCTCCTTCGAGCGGGTGCCGATCGCCGCCGCCTCCATCGCCCAGGTGCACGCCGCGGTGTTGCACACCGGCGAGCGCGTGGTCGTCAAGGTGCAACGGCCCTCGGTGGCCCGGCTCGTGCACGCCGACATCGAGGTCATGGCGTGGCTGGCCCCGTTCCTCGTCGGACGCATCCCGGTCGCGGCGCTGGCCAACCCGCCCGCGCTGGTCGAGCTGTTCACCGAGACCATCACCGAGGAGCTGGACTTCCGCCTCGAGGCCGAGAACATGCTCGACGTGGCCCACTCGTTCGCGCTCCTCGGCCAGCGCGGCTACGTGATCCCGCGGCCGCATCCCACGCTGGTCACCCGGCGGGTGCTCGTCATGGAGCGCCTCGACGGCTTCGCGTTCTACGACGTCGCGGGCATCCGTGATGCCGGGGTCGACACCGAGGCGGTGGTGCGCACCGGCATGGTCGGCTTCATGGAAGGCGCCATGATCCACGGCATCTTCCACGGCGACCTGCATGGCGGCAACCTGCTCGTGCTGCCCGACGGCCGCACCGGCCTGCTCGACTTCGGCATCACCGGCCGAATGGAGGAGCCCAAGCGCCTGGCGTTCCTCCGCCTGCTGCTCACCGCCACCATGAACGACGTGCTCGGCCAACTCGCGGCGCTGCGCGACCTCGGCGCGTTGCCCTTCGACACCGACCTCGACGCCGTCGTCGTCGACCTCGGCCTCGACGGACCGGCGGTCGACCCCACCACCCTCACGCCCGACGAGATGATCCACGAGATCCAACGGGTCGTGAAGCTGCTGCTGGGCTACGGCGCCCGCATGCCCAAGGAGCTCATGTTGTTCGTCAAGAACATGGTGTTCCTCGACGGCGCCATCGCCACCATGGCTCCCGACCTCGACCTGTTCGCCGAGATCACCCACATCTCGATGTACTTCGCCGAGACCCACGGCGAGCGCATCGCCGCCGAGATCGGGGTCGACCCCCGCACGTACGACCTCGACCTCGCGGGGGTCAAGGGCTCGTTCGGGGTCGACCCCGAGACCGAGCGCCTCACCTACCGCGAGTTGCAGGAGCGGCGCGAGCTCATCCGCAGTCGCTTTCGCGACCGCGCCGTCGGCTGAGTGACGCGGCCGCTGTCCGCCGACGCCTGCGCTGGCGCCCGGTAGGGTCCGCCCCGATGCGCCTCCTCATCGCCCGCTGCTCGGTCGACTACGACGGGCGGCTCACGGCTCACCTCCCGCTGGCGGTGCGCCTGATCATGGTGAAGGCCGACGGTTGTGTCGCAGTGCACGCCGACGGCGGCGCCTACAAGCCGTTGAACTGGATGAATGCGCCCAACCGGGTCCGCGAGGAGGACGACCGCTGGGTGGTCACCAACCCGAAGGGCGAGACCCTCACCATCACCCTGCACGAGGTGCTCTCCGACACGGCGCACGAGCTCGGACCCGATCCCGGGCTGCAGAAGGACGGTGTCGAGGCCCACCTGCAGGAGCTGCTCGCCGCCCACCCCGAGGTGCTGGGCGAGGGCCTGCGCCTCGTCCGGCGTGAGTACCCCACCGACATCGGCCCCGTCGACCTGCTCTGCCGGGACGGCGACGGCAGGGCGGTGGCGGTCGAGATCAAGCGCCGCGGTGAGATCGACGGGGTCGAGCAACTCACCCGCTACCTCGACCGCCTCAACCGCGATCCCACGCTGCGCCCGGTGCGGGGAGTGTTCGCCGCCCAGGAGATCAAGCCGCAGGCCAAGGTGCTCGCCGGCGACCGAGACATCGACTGGGTCGAGGTCGACTACGACGAGTTGCGCGGCATCGAGTCGAACGAGCTGCGCCTGTTCTGAGCGGCCGCGTCTGACAGCATGGCGATCCGGGCGCCGACAACGGGCCGCGGCCGAGGGGGAGGACATCATGGAGTTCGAACCGGGCGGCGTCGCGGTCGTCACCGGTGCGGGGAGCGGCATCGGCCGGGCCCTCGCCCATCGCTTCGCTGCCGCCGGGCTGCACGTCGTGCTCGCCGACGTCGACGAGGCAGCACTGGCCACCGCTGCGGAAGAGGTGGCCCACTCGGGTGTGGACACCCTCCCGGTCGTGTGCGACGTGAGCAGCGCGGACTCGGTCGCGGCGCTGGCTGCCACCTCGGTCGAGCGCTTCGGGCGCGTCCACCTCGTGTGCAACAACGCCGGTGTGAGCAGCAGCGCCGACCCGTGGTTCGGGCCACTGTCGGCCTGGGAGTGGGTCATGGGCGTGAACTTCTGGGGGGTCGTGCACGGCGTGCGGGCATTCCTGCCTCTGCTCGTCGAGCAGGGTGAGGGCCACATCGTGAACACGGCCTCGATCGCCGGGCTGCTGCCGGGCTTCGCGCCGAGCTACGACGCGAGCAAGCACGCGGTGGTCGCCATCACCGAGGGCCTGTTCCGCGACCTCGCCCTGACCGCGCCGGGCATCGGCGTGAGCGTGCTGTGCCCCGGGTGGGTGCGCACCGGGATCATGGACGCCGAGCGCAACTGGCCCGCTCACCTCGGGGAGACACCCGAGGCCTCGGCCTCCAGCGAGATCGCCGTGCGCTACGTGCGTCGGGCCATCGACGAGGGCACGACCCCGGCGGTGATCGCCGACCTCGTCGCCGACGCGGTCACCGAACGCCGTTTCTGGGTGTTCCCCCACCACGACTTCGTGCAATTGTGCATCGAGCGGTGGGACACCATCGCCGAGGGCACCGACCCCGAGCTGCTGCGCGACCTTCCCGGTCTGCCGCCGGTCGAGCAGATGGTGGCCGAGGCCCTCGCCGCCCTCGAGGAGGACGCCTGACCGCGACTGGTGACCACCGCCCCACACAGCGCGGCGGTCACCAACCCCGGCCCGCGTTCTGCCCGCGCTTCCTACCGCTGAGCGGTAGCCCGAGACGCCGAAACGCGGAAGGGCGGTCCGCGACGCGGGCGATCAGGACGTGAAAGCGCAGCGGCCGCCGTCGAGGACGACCCGGCCGTCGCCGCCGACGGTCTGGAAGACGGCCTGGTCGCCGTCGACCCAGATCTTCACCGTGAGCGCCTCGCCCGGCAGCACGGGTGAGGAGAAGCGCCCCTCCATGCCGCGAAAACGCGACGGATCGCTGGCGCACAGCGTGCGCAGAAGGGCCCGGCCGGTGAAGCCGTAGGTGCACAGCCCGTGCAGGATCGGCCGGTCGAAGCCGCCCATGGCCGCGAACGCGGGATCGGAGTGCAGCGGGTTGCGATCGCCCGAGAGCCGGTAGGTGAGCGCCTGGTCCTGGCGGGTCTGGTAGGTCACCTCGTGGTCCGGGGCCCGCTCGGGGGCGACGTTGCGAGGACCGCTCGGACCCCGGTCGCCACCGAATCCGCCCTCCCCGCGGATGAACGCCGACATGGTCGAGGTGAACAGGGGCTTGCCGGTCGCAACGTCGGTCGACGTCGACTCCATGACGACCAGCGCGCCCTTACCCTTGTCGAAGATGCCGGTGAGGGTGCCGACCGTGCTCACCGTGCCCGAAACCGGGATCTCGCCGTGCAGCTCGATGGCCTGCTCGCCGTGCACGAGCATGGCCGGGTTGAAGCTGCCGGCCTCGCGCAACGGGGGCGTGTGCACACCCAGCACGACGGCCATCGTGGGCAGCACCCGCTGCGGGGTGTCGATGGTGTTCTCGGTCGTGAACTCGAGCTCGGTGAGAGCGTCGATCCCACCCGCCCCCACGCCGAGGGCGTAGAGGATGGCGTCCTTCGAGTCCCAGGAGTGCTCGGCCGGCTCGCTGGTGGCACCGACGGCATCGAGGTTCATGGGCATGGGGAGTCCTTTCGGTGGGGCCCGGCCGGCCGCCAGGCGCTGTCGGGGTGTCACTCGGCCGAGGGCGCGGCGACGACGGATCAGTCGGTGCGATCGACGCCGTTCATGTCGGCGTTGGGGCGGGCCTCCGCCATGAGCTGCTCGACGATCGGGCCCAAGCGGGTGGGATCGAGGTTCGACTCGGCTGCCGGACCCTGGTGCCAACCCTCGGAGACGGCGAGGTGCTTACCCCGCACGTCGAACACCCGGCCCGTGACCGAGCTCGACTCGCTCGAGGCCAGCCAGGTGACGATCGGGGCTATCCAGCGCGGCGACAGCGCCTCCTTCACCTCGTCGGATGCCTGGCCCATGCCGAGGTTCTCGGTCATGCGGGTGAGCGCCGCGGGCGCGATGGCGTTGACCGTGACGCCGTAGCGGGCCAACTCCATCGCCGCGATCACGGTGAACGCGGCGATGCCCGCCTTGGCCGCGCCGTAGTTGGTCTGGCCGGGATTGCCGTAGATGCCCGACGGGGAGCTGGTGTTGATGATGCGGGCGTCGACGTCGGCCCCGGCCTTGCTGCGCTCGCGCCAGTACGCGGCGGCGAAGTGCGACGGACCGGCCGTGCCCTTGAGGTGCACCTTGATGACCGCGTCCCACTCGGCCTCGGTCATGTTGGTGAGCATCCGGTCGCGCAGGATACCCGCGTTGTTGATCACCACGTGCAGATCGCCGAACGCCGCTATCGCCTGGTCGATCAAGGCCTCGGCCCCGGCCCAGGTGGAGATGTCGTCGGTGTTGGCCACCGCCTCGCCGCCGCCGGCGACGATCTCGTCGACGACCTCCTGGGCGGGCCCGGTGGCGGAACCGGAGCCGTCCATCGAGCCGCCGAGGTCGTTCACCACGACCTTGGCGCCCTGCCCGGCAAGCATCAAGGCGTGCTCGCGGCCGATGCCGCGCCCTGCGCCCGTGATCACGCACACTCGTGCCTCGCACAACCCGGCCATCGCGGTCCCCCTGGCTCTCGGCGATCGGTCGCCCCGGATCATGGCAACTGGCGAGGAGCGACGCCACCCGGCGGGGTGCCCGCACCGACGCGAACCGGGCCGGGGGCGATGCCCGGGGACGGGACACCCATGCCATGGTGGTCCGATGCCAAGTCGCACCCGCCGGGCGGGACGGATCCTGCTCGCCGTGGTCGGCGGGGTGCTCGCTCTCGTGCTGGGGGCGTGGGCGATCGACAGCGCCGTGAGCTCGGGGCAGGTGCTGCGCCACGTCGAGCTCGCCGGGCACCAGGTGGGCGGGCTCTCCGAGGTCGACCTGCGCGGGGTGGTGAACGACGTCGGCACCGACCTCGCCGACACCCCGGTGGTGCTCACCACCCCGACCGCCGCCCTCGAGACCACCGCCGGTCAGCTGGGCGTGCGGATCGACACGGACGCGACCGTCACCACGGCCACCGACGCCGGGCGTCGAGGGTCGGTCTTCCTGCGGCCCTGGCGGTGGATCCGCTCGCTTGTCGCCTCACAGACCGTCGAGCCGACGTACATCGTCGCCGCGGGCCAGCTGACGGGCGCGGTCTCGGGCCTGGTGTCGCAGAACCTGACCCCGGCCACCAACCCGGCGATCGCCGTCGAGAGCGGCAAGGCCACGGTCGTGCCCGGTGTGTCGGGCACCGGCATCGACACCTCCGACCTCGGCGATCGCGTCACCGCGGCGATCGCCGCCGGTGACTCCCCCGTCGAGCTGACGCTCGACGCCGGCCCCATCGCGCCCGCCTTCACCGACGCGCAGGCCCAACAGGTGGCCGACCGGGCCAACACCCTCGCCACGAAATCGTTGCGGCTCGTGGTGGCGGGCAAGACGACCACGGTCGATCCGGCAACGCTCCTGTCGTGGATGCAGGCCGCGCCCGACGCGACGGGCACCACGCTCGAGCTGCGCATCGACCCGGCCAGGATCGCCGCCGATCTGGGCAAGGTCGTGGGCACCGTGGGCAAGCCGGCGACCGACGGCACGTTCAACGTCGGCCCCGCGGGGGTCACGTTCACCGAAGGGGTCACCGGCACCGGATGCTGCTCTCCGGAGTCGTCGCAGAAGATCATCGACGCGCTGACGTCGGGCGCGCCCATGGTTGAGCTGTCCCTCACCACGACCGCGCCGGCGCACGACAAGGCCTGGGCCGACCGCATGCAGATCGTCGAGCCCATCGGGTCGTTCACCACCAACCACGCCGCCGGCGAGGCCCGCGTGCAGAACATCCACCGGATAGCCGACCTGATCCGCGGTCAGGTGATCGAACCGGGGGCGACCTTCTCGGTGAACGACTTCGTCGGCAAGCGCACGACCGACAAGGGCTTCGTCGAGGCCGGCGTCATCTACAACGGCTCGTTCGCCACCGACGTGGGTGGAGGCGTGTCGCAGTTCGCCACGACCCTGTTCAACGCCGCGTTCTTCGCGGGGCTCGACTTCGGTGAGTACCAGGCCCACACCATCTACATCTCGCGGTACCCGTACGGGCGCGAGGCGACCCTCTCCTACCCCCACCCCGACCTGCAGATCCGCAACACGACCCCGTACGGCGTGCTCATCTGGCCCACCTACACGGACTCGAGCATCACCGTCACCCTGTACTCCACCCGGTGGGTGTCGGGCGAGCAGACCGGCCAGACGCAGGCCCCCAAGGGCGCGTGCACCAAGGTGACAACCCAGCGCACCCGCACGTGGGTGAGCGACGGGCACACCGCAGTGGATACCGTGTCGGCCACGTACCAACCGTCGGAGGGCGTGAACTGCTGACCGGCACCGGGCCGACCTGTACTGGTCGACCGTTCACGAGGTAGGGGGACGCAGATGAGCGACGAGATCGAGTTCGAGCCGAGGATGAGCGACTCCGACGCGCTCATGTGGAGCATCGAGAAGGACCCGCTCCTGCGCAGCACGATCACCACGATCTTCGTGCTCGACCAGGCCCCCGACCGTGAGAAGTTCAGCCTGCGTCTCGACCGCATCTCGCGCCTCGTTCCGAGGCTGCGCCAGCGGGTGCTCGGCCACCCCCTGTCGGTGGCACCCCCGCGCTGGGAGATCGATCCGAACTTCGACCTCTCGTACCACCTGCGCTGGATGCGCACCGTCGACACCGGCACCCTCCGAGCGGTGTACGACATCGCGGAGCCCATCGCCATGCAGGGCTTCGACCGGGCCCGGCCGCTCTGGGAGTTCACCGTGGTCGAAGGCCTCGAGGAGGGTCGCGCCGCGGTCATCGCCAAGATCCACCACGCCATCACCGACGGCGTCGGCGGCGTGAAGCTGATGCTCGAACTACTCGACGTCGACCGCGACGCGGGGCCCGAGAAGCACATGCCCCCGGCCCCCGAGCCGCACCGGCTCACCGAACGCCGCCGGTGGATCGATGCGTTCACCTACGAGGCGCAGCGTCAGCTGGCCTCGGTGCGCGAGACGCTCGGCGAGGTGAGCGGCAACGCCGCCCGGGTGGCCGACGACCCCGTCGGTGTGGGGCTCGACGCGTTCGAGACCATCGGCTCGATCGCCCGCCTCGTGAGCCCGGCCGCCGCTCCGCTCAGCCCGGTCATGCACGGACGCTCGCTGAGCGTCCGCTTCGACAGCATCCAGGTGGGGCTGGTTGAGATGAAGGAAGCCGCCCGCCTGGTGAGCGGCAAGCTCAACGACGCCTTCGTCGCCGGCGTCGCCGGCGGCCTGCGCCGCTACCACGAGGCCAAGGGTGCCGATGTCGAACTGCTGCGGATGACGATGCCGATCAACGTGCGCAACGAGACCACCGCCAACAAGGTGGGCAACCAGTTCGTGCCCGCCCGATTCAAGGTGCCCGTCGGCATCGACGATCCGATCAAGCGGATGAACGAGGTCCGCGAGCTGGTCGAGCAGCAGCGGGCCGAGCCCGCGCTGGCCTTCACCGAGACCATCGCCAACCTGCTCAACCGCATGCCGGCCACCCTCACCACCGGGCTGTTCGGCTCGATGCTGAAGGGCGTCGATTTCGTCACGAGCAACGTGCCCGGTGCGCCGTTCCCGGTCTACCTCTCGGGCGGGAAGGTCGAGGCGCAGTTCGCGTTCGGCCCCATGACCGGCGCCGCCACGAACATCACCCTGCTCTCGTACGTCGACGACCTCAACATCGGCATCAACACCGACCCCGCGGCCGTGCCCGATCCCGAGTTCTTCGTCGAGTGCATGCGCGACGGCTTCGAGGAGATCACCAAGCTCGTTTGAGACGGCGCGGGCCGGGCTAGGTGCCGTCGGCCTCGTCCACCTGCTCGCGGACGTGGCCCGACAGACGCCACCGGGGCAGCGCCGGCATCAGTCGGGCGAGCAGGCCGGCGCCGACGATGCAGGCGAGGCCGCCCGACACCACCGCGAACGAGGGCGAGGTCAGCGCCGCGACCGAACCCGACTCGACGTCGCCCAGGCGGGGGCCGCCGGTGACCACGGCGATGTGCACCGACGACAGCCGGCCACGGAGTCGATCGGGCACCGTGAGCTGGAGGATCGTGTTGCGGAACACGGCCGAGACGACGTCGGCGGCACCGGCGAGGGCCAGGAGCGCGAGGGCGGGCACCAACCACGGCGTGAGGCCGAACGCGGTGATCGCCGCGCCCCACACCACCACCGCGACCACCACCGCCCGGCCCTGGCGGTCGACCGACCCGAGCCAGCCCGACAAGAACGCGGCCAGCATCGCGCCCGCGCCGGGCGCCGCGTACAACAGGCCCACGGTGACCGCGCCCCCACCGAAGACGCCCGTGCCGAGAGCCGGGAACAGGGCCCGGGGCATCCCGAACACCATGGCGTTGATGTCGATCACGAACGTGCCCTGCAGCGCCTGCCGTCCCTTCAGGAACCGCAGACCCTCGAGGATCGACGTCGCACCGGCCCGGGTGCCACCTCCCTCGGGCATCATGGGTCGCATCACCAGGAGGGCGACCATCGCCACCGCGAAGCTCACCACGTCGAGGGCGTAGGTGGCCGCGAGGCTGACCTGGGCGATCAGCACACCGGCCAGGGCCGGGCCGACGACGAGGCCGATCTGCCACAGGAGTTGGCTGAGGGCGAGCGCGGCAGCGAGGCGCGACCGGGGCACGAGACCCGGGATCGCCGCGGAGCGCGTCGGGTGATCGAGCCCCGAGAAGCCGGCGCCCAGCGACGTGAGCACGAAGATGACCCAGACCCGCGGCGACGAGACCACCGCGTTCACCACCAGCCCCGCGCTGGTAGCCGCGAGCAGCATCTGGGCGACCAGCAGCACCTTGCGCCGATCGTACGCGTCGGCGATCGTGCCGCCGACGAGCGAACCGATGAGGAGCGGGATCATCTGGGCGAGGCCCAACATCCCCACTGCGAACGACGAATGGGTGAGTTCGTAGACCTGGAACGGCGCGGCCACCACGGTGAGCTGCGTGCCGATGAACGACACGGCCTGGCCCGCGAAGAGCAGGCGGTACTCCCGCGACTCACGCAGCGGGGTGACGTCGATGAGCAGGCGGCGGGAACTCGCCCCGTCACCGTAGTCTGGGTGCGATCCGCTGCGCCCTCCCCGCCATGACCGCCGCCTCCACGCCCACCACCGCCAGCCACCCGACCGGCGCTCGGGGGCTCGCCGACCGCAGCCCGGTGGCCCTCGTCGTGATCGGGGTCGTTCTCTTCAGCGTCGGCCCGGTGCTGGTCGGCGGGGCCTCGATCTCGGGCCCGGTCTTCGCGTTCTGGCGGCTGTGGCTGGGCACCGCGGTGCTCGCGGTCATCGCCGGCGTGCACCTCGCCGTCACCGGCCGGCGGGTGGGGCGGCGGGGTGCGGCCTGGGCCGTGGCCTGCGGGCTGGCCTTCGCCGGCCACCAACTGCTGCTCATGTCGGCGCTCAAGACCACGTCGGTCGTCGACGTGACCCTCATGAACACACTCGCCCCGGTCGTCGTGGCCGTGCTGGCCCTGCCACTGTTCGGCGAACGGCCCGGGCGGGCCTTCCGGCTCTGGTCGGCGGTCGCCATCGCCGGCGCCGCCCTGGTCGTCATGGCCGGGTCGTCGGGCCCCGACGGCAATCCGCTCGGCATGGCGCTGGCCGCCGGCAACGTCGTCTTCTACGCCCTGTTCTTCGTGGGCTCGAAGCAGGGCCGCGATCACATCGACACCATTCCGTTCCTGTTCGGGATGACCGCCGTCGCGGCGCTGGTCGTGAGCGCCTTCGTGCTCCTGACTGGCGAGGCGATCACCCCGATCAGCCCCCACGACGTGGCCCTCTGCCTCGGGGTGGCCGTGCTGCCGGGGATCGTGGGGCACTTCTGCGTCACCTGGCCGCTGCAGCGGGTGCCGGCCAACCTCCCACCGGTGCTGATGCTCGGGATCCCCGTGCTGTCGGGCCTGCAGGCGTGGTTGTGGCTCGGCCAGTCGGTGACGGTGGCGGTCGTGCTCGGGGGACTGCTCACCCTGGCCGGCGTGGCCGGCGCCGTGCGGGCTGCGGCCGGTCCGCTCGCCGTCGAGTCCCTCGCCACGGCCGAGGAGAGCTGAGCCGTGGCGACGCGATCGGGCCCACGACCCCGCACCCGGTTCGTCGCCGTCGTGGTCGCCCTGGGCGTGGTGGTGACCGCGCTGGCCGCCTGCTCGTCCTCGAGCCCCGAGCGACCCGCGGCCCGCTCGTCGACGACCACGACCAGGTCCGGGGCCGCCACCACCCCCACCACCACCGCACCGCCGCCGGCGGCCACCCAACTGCTCGCCGTCGTGGCCGACGGGCTCACCGTCTACGAGGCGACATCGGGAGGCAGCTCCAAGCGACTGCTCGACCGCACCGCCGATGGCCTCGGTGGTCGGGCCCCGACGGGGCAGGTCTGCCCAGTGCCGGCACCCGACCGGCGCGTCGCCGTGGGCCTCACCCCGGGCGCACCCACCGACCCGCCGGCCTGGGCCATCATCGCGATCTCCGGCGAGCAACTCGACGGCCTCTCTGCCCGGGTGGTGGGGCTCGTGACCACCGGCACGACCCCGAACGGCGCCTCGGGCACGACCCCCACGGGCTGCACCGCGCTGGGCGACGGCCGTCTCGTCACCAGCGACACGAGCGGCCGGTTGGCGGTGTGGATCCCCCCGCTCGGCTCCTCGGCCCGTTCGTGCACCCTCCTCGCCGGCCTCGGCGCTCCCGGCCAGTTGGGCCAGGACGACCAGCGCCGGGTGTACGTGACCGTCGGTGACGGAGCCGACGCCGGGGTGTTCCGGATCGCCGCGCCCGCCGTCACCTCACCCGACGCCGCCGGCGGCTGTGGCGGCACCGACCAGAACGGCCTCCCGCTGGCCGACCGTGTGCGTCGTGAGCCCTTCCTGGCCGCGGCGCCCGACGGCCCGGCCCGACCGCAGGGCATCGCCATCGACCAAGCCGGCCCCGTGCTCGTCGCCAGCCCCACCCCCGGACCGATCGTGGAGACCGACCCCAACGGCGCGATCACGCGCCGCATCACCAGCTCGGGCCGCCCGCTCGGCCTCGCCGTCGACCCGGACGGCTCGCTCTACGTCGCCGACCCCGGTGACGGCTCTCCGACCGGTGGACGACTGCTGGTGCTCCCCAACGGCCCCAACGGGCTCCAGGCCGGCGTGGTCCTCGTCGCCGGCGTCGACCGCCCGCAGAGCATCACCGTGCTCGTGCCCGCGGGCGGGGGCGGCGCATCGAAGCTCTGACCCACCCGGCGGAGGGCCGCGAGCTCGTGGCGGCTCGGCACCGGCGGGTCAGTCCTCGGCCGGAGGCGGGCCCTCGGGGCCCCAGTCGTAGCCGAGCGCGGTGAGCCATGCCGGCACCTCGGGCACCCGCCAGGACGCGACCACGTCGCCGTACGTCTGGTCGGTGTAGGTCACCTTCACCATCGTCTTGGCCGTGCCGCGGGGATCGCCCTCGGTGTCGACCCCGGTGACCGACGCGAGCGGCAGGCCGAAGGCCTTGTTGCCCGCCGTCGTGACGAACATGGCCTCGGTGTCGTTGACGGCGAGGCAACCCTGACCCCGCAGGCCGCCGGCCTCCTCGGGCTCGGTGCCGAAACCGACCGCCCGGGGCTCGATCACCTTGATGGTGTCGGCGCCCAGCGCGTCCTTGCAGGCCTTGATCGCCGCGTCGTTCTTCTTGGCGATGAGCGGGTTGAGGGCGAGGCCGGCGAGCACCACGAGGGCGACCACCACCACGACCACGATGAGCCACGTTTGCATGGCCGCACGCTAGTGGCCCCACTACCGCGACCGAGGCATCGCGGCACCGGGAACGACGCCATGGGCACTACAACTAGCGCTTCTTGTCCTTGCCGCCGGCGTGCTTCTCCTCGGCCATCACCGCCGCGCCGATGATGCCGGAGAGGTTGAGCAGGCGGGCCGGCTCGACTCGGGTGCGGCACTCGAGCAGCGGGATGAACTTGTCGGACTTCTTGGACACGCCGCCGCCGAGCACGAACAGGTCGGGCCACAGCAGGCTCTCGAGGTAGACGAGGTACTCGCTCACCCGCGCCGCCCAGTCGGTCCACTCGAGTTGCTCGTGCTCGCGCACCGACTCCGCGGCGTAGCGCTCAGCGCTGTCGCCGTGGAACTGCAGGTGCCCGAACTCGGTGTCGGGGACGAGCCGTCCGTCGACGAGCAACGCGCTGCCGATGCCCGTGCCCAGCGTGACCAGCACGACCGTGCCCTTGGCCGCCTCCGGCGCGCCGAAGCGCACCTCGCCGACACCGGCGGCGTCGGCGTCGTTCATCACCTTCACCTTGCAGCCGGTGGACTTGGCGAACAGCTTGTGGGCATCGACGTCGATCCACGACGGCACCAGGTTGGCCGCAGTGCGCACGACGCCGTGGGTGACCACTCCGGGGAACGTGCAGCCGATGAGCCCGTCCCAGTCGAAGTGCTTGGCGATCGTACGCACCACCTCGGCAACCGCGTCGGGCGACGGGTCGTCGGGGGTGAGCAGGCGCAGCCGATCGGTCTTGAGCACGCCGCGGCGGGTGTCGACCACCGCCCCCTTGATGCCCGAGCCCCCGATGTCAATGCCGAGAACCTTCATGGCGGCAGTCTCGCACGCGACGGGCCGGAGGAACTGACCTCCGCCCCTGTCCCCCCGGCGTCAGCCGTCCCTACCCTGAAGGCGTGGGAGAAGCGTTGAGCCTCAGTGATCCGTTCACCGTCCCCACGCGCTACTGGCACCGGTTGGACGACGGGCGGCTGCAGTGCGACGTGTGCCCGCGCGCCTGCAAGCTCCACGAGGGCCAGCGTGGGGTGTGCTTCGTCCGCGGCCGCACCGAAGACCAGGTCGTGCTCACGACGTACGGCCGATCGAGCGGCTACTGCGTCGACCCCATCGAGAAGAAGCCGCTCAACCACTTCCTGCCCGGTACGTCGGTGCTGTCATTCGGTACCGCCGGGTGCAACCTCGGCTGCCGCTTCTGCCAGAACTGGGACATCTCCAAGTCGAAGGAGATCCACCGGCTGTCCGACGCGGCGCAGCCCGAAGCGATCGCGCAGGCGGCGCTCGAGTTGGGTGCGGCCAGCGTGGCCTTCACCTACAACGACCCGATCATCTTCCTCGAGTACGCGGTCGATGTGGCCCTCGCCTGTCACGAGGTGGGCGTACGCACCGTGGCGGTGTCGGCGGGGTACGTGTGCGAGAAGCCCCGTCGCGAGCTGTTCTCGGTGGTCGACGCGGCCAACATCGATCTCAAGGGGTTCACCGAGGAGTTCTACCGCCACGTCGCCATGGGCGAACTGCGTCCGGTGCTCGACACCCTCGAGTACCTGCGCCACGAGACCGACACCTGGCTCGAGATCACCACGCTCCTGATCCCCGGCCACAACGACGCCGACGACGAGCTCGACGCCATGACCCGTTGGATCGTCGAGCACCTCGGGCCCGAGGTGCCGTTGCACTTCTCGGCGTTCCACCCCGACTTCAAGATGCTCGACGTGCCCGCCACCCCTCCGGCCACCCTCACCCGCGCCCGGACCATCGCCCTCGGCAACGGCCTGCGCTACGTGTACACGGGCAACGTCCACGACACCGACGGCGGCAGCACCTACTGCCCGGAGTGCGGCACCAAGGCCATCGAGCGCGACTGGTACACGATCAACGAGTACCGGCTCACCGGCGACGGGCACTGTCGCTCGTGCGGGGCGCTCGTGGCCGGCCGGTTCGACGGCCCGCCGGGTGAGTGGGGTGCCAAGCGCCTGCCGGTGCGGCTGAGCACGGGACGGGTGGTCCGGCCGTGACCCGTCCACCGGTCCGTCGCGTGCGACCTCCCGCGGTGGCCGGCACCTTCTACCCGGGCGACCCCGAGCGCCTGGCCGCGATGGTCGACCGTGACCTGGCCGACGCGATGCGGGAGCTCGCCCGCGATGACCCACCGCCTCCGGCCCCCAAGGCCGTCGTCGTCCCCCACGCCGGCTACGTGTACTCCGGTCCGGTGGCCGCCTCGGCCTTCGCCCGCCTGGCGCCCCGCCGTGGCCACATCCGCCGTGTGGTGCTGCTCGGGCCGGGGCATCGCGTGGCCGTGCGGTCGATGGCGGTGCCGACCGTGGATGCCTTCGCGACCCCCCTCGGCGTGGTGCCCCTCGACGCCGAGGGCGTGGCCACCGCCCGGTCGTGCCCCGGTGTCGAGGAGAGCGACCGCGCCCACGCAGCCGAGCACTCCCTCGAAGTGCAGCTGCCCTTCCTGCAGCGGGTGCTGGGCGAGGGCTGGCGTCTCGTGCCCATCGTCGTCGGCGGTGCCACCCCCGGCGCTGTGGCCCAGGTGCTCGACTCGCTCTGGGGCGGCGACGACACCCTGGTGGTGATCAGCAGCGACCTCAGCCACTACCACGACTACGCCACGGCCGCCCGGCTTGACCGCGACACCGCGGCCGCCATCGTCGGCCGACGGGCCGAGGCCCTGGCCCCCGAACGGGCGTGCGGCTCGCATCCCTTGTCCGGCCTGCTCGAGGAGGCCCGCCGCCGGGACCTCCCCGTCGAGTTGCTCGACCTGCGGTCCTCAGGCGACACGGCGGGCGACCACGACCGGGTGGTCGGCTACGGCGCCTTCGCGGTGGGCTGACATGGGCGCGCCGACCACGAGCGGGACCAGCCTGACCACCGAAGAGCGCGCCGCCCTGATCGCCGTGGCCGAGGAGGCCGTTCGGGCCGGGCTCGAGCACCGCGTCCCCGATCCCCCACCCGACGTGGCCCTGCGGTCGGCCACCTTGCGTCAACCCGGCGCCTCGTTCGTCACGCTTCGCCGCGGCTCCGATCTGCTGGGCTGCATCGGCACCATCGAGCCGGTGCGCCCCCTCGTCGAGGACGTGGCCCTCAATGCCTCCGCCGCGGCGTTCGCCGACCCCCGCCTACCCGCGGTCACCCCCACCGATTTCGAGGTGATGAGCATCAAGGTGTCGGTGCTGAGCCCGCTCACCCGCCTCGATGTCGCCGACCGGGCCGAGTTGGCCGCAGCCGTCGTGCCCGGCGTCGACGGCCTGCTGGTCGCCGCCCGGCGCCACCGGGGCACGTTCCTCCCCTCGGTGTGGGAGCAGGTGCCCGACCGCCACGACTTCCTCGACCTCCTGTGGCGCAAGGCCGGCCTGCCCCCACACACCTGGCCCGACGATCTCGTGGTGTGGCGCTACCGCACGCTCGAGTTCGGCACCGAGGGCCCTCGGCGGCCGTCGTCGGCCTAGACCACGCGGATGACGAAGCCGGCGGAGAAGGACCCGCCCGGCTCGACCGTCGGGTGCTCGCCGGTCACGAGCGCGTTCGTGGGCGCGGTCATGGGCTCGAGAGCCACGAACCCGTGACCCTTGGGCACCCACACCTGAGCGTAGGGGTAGTGCCGATCGAGTTGGAGGGTGAGGCGACGATCGGCGGCCTCCAGGCCGAGCACCCGATCGCGGCCGAGGCGGTAGCCGTCGTCGAACCTGCGCCGGCCGATCGGCTCGGCCTCGGGCCCTTCTCCGATCGTGGCGCCGGTGGGCAGCTGGCGCTCGTCGTGCTCGAGGCGATCGCGCCTCGGGAGCACGAGACGCACGCTCGACCGCCTCGCATCGGGCAGGCGCAGGTACGGATGCCACCCGAACGACACCGGCACCGGCCGGCGACCGGTGGACCGCAGGGTGACCGTGACCGCGAGGCCGTCGCCGTCGACCAGGGCCTCGAGGGTCAGGTCGTGGGGAAACGGGAACGAAGCCAGGAGATCGGGGTGGTCGCCGAAGGGCAGGCAGGCCCGCAGCGCGGCGCCCCGGGCCGTCGCCTCGAGCCGCTCGACCGACCAGTACCGGCTGGCGATCACCGTGCCGTGGATGGGTAGGCCGTTGCCTTCACGGTGTACTCCCGCACCACCCGAGACGTCGACCGTGCGACCGCCGGCCCGGTAGCGGTCGCCGCCGAGCCGGTTGGCCCACGGGTGCAGCAGCGGCAGGCCGAGGGTGTGGCCCCGCGTGTAGGCCCCGATGCCACCGGGGAGAGCCAGGTACTCACGACCGTCGAACCGCAACGACACGCCCACCATGCCGAGGCCGGACAGAAAGGTCGCGTCCACGGCCCCGGCCGCCAGGGTGACCGACGGGTACCCACGGAACGTGCCGAGGTCCACCCGGGCGCGGTCGGAGCCGGCACCACCGGTCTCCCGGGGGACCACCGTCAGCCGGGCTTCTTCTCGTCGTGACCGCCGAACTCCTTGCGCATGGCCGACAGCACCTTGTCCGCGAAGTCGGCGTTGCCGCGCGAGGTGAAGCGCTCGTAGAGCGCGGTGGTGAGCACGGGAGCGGGGACGCCCTCGTCGATGGCGGCCACCGCGGTCCACCGGCCCTCGCCAGAGTCGGAGACCCGACCCTCGAACGACGCCAGGTCGGGCTCGGCGTGCAGCGCCGAGGCGGTGAGATCGAGCAGCCAGGAGGCGATCACGCTGCCGCGGCGCCACACCTCGGTGACCTCGGCGGTGTCGATCTCGAACCGGTAGTACTGCGGGTCGCGCAGCGGCGTGGTCTCGGCGTCGTGCTCCTGGCTCTCCGATCCCACGTTGGCACCCCGCAGGATGTTCAGCCCCTCGGCGTAAGCGGCCATGAGCCCGTACTCGATGCCGTTGTGCACCATCTTGACGAAGTGGCCGGCGCCGTTAGGACCGCAGTGCAGATAGCCGAGCTCGCTCGTGGAGAACTCGCCGGTACGGCCCGGCGTACGGTCGATGTCGCCGGCCCCGGGCGCGATCGAGGCGAAGACCGGGTTGAGGTGGGTGACGACGTCGTCCTCGCCACCGATCATGAGGCAGTAGCCCCGCTCGAGGCCCCACACGCCGCCGCTGGTGCCGCAGTCGACGTAGTGGATTCCCTTGGGGGCCAAGGCCGCGGCCCGGTCGATGTCGTCGTGGTAGTAGGAGTTGCCACCGTCGATGACGATGTCGCCCTTCGCGAGCAGGCCCGAGAGCTGGTCGACGGTGGACCCGACGAACGCCGCGGGCACCATCAGCCACACGGCCCGGGGGCCGTCGAGCTTGCCCACGAACTCCTCGAGCGAGGCCGCGCCGGTGATATGGTCGTGCTCGGCCACCAAGGCGCTCACCGCCTCGGCGCTGACGTCGTAGACAACGCACTCGTGGCCGTCGGCGACCAGCCGGCGCACCATGTTGGCGCCCATCCGGCCCAGGCCCACCATCCCTAGCTGCATCGCGTGTCTCCGTTCGACGGTCGGTACCTCATCCTGACGCGAGTTTCCGGGCCGTGCCTGCATACATGTAGCCCATGAACTTCGGGCCATCGATGTAGAAGTTGGCTAGGTGGTCGGTCTCGAGCTTGCTGGCCGACAGCAGCGCCGAGATGTCGCGATCGAGGTTGCAGCCCCCGGCGACCTTGTTCTGCAGGCTGTTCAGCTGGTGCTGACGACGGGCCACCTGCGGGTCGGGCGACAACCCGTGCTCGAGGAAGTACAGCCGGCCACCCGGCTTGAGCACCCGGTGGATCTCGGTGAGGGCATGGGTCGCGTCCGGGATCGTGCACAGCGTCCAGGTGCTGAGCGCGTTGTCGACCGAGGCGTCCTCGAGGGGGAGGTGCTCACCGTCGAGGCCGATGAAGTCGACCGGCACCCTCGAGGCGGCGAGGCGCTTGGCCGCCAGCCGGCGCCCGACCGTGGCCGGATCGACGGCCAGCACCCGTTCGACCCCGTCGGGGTAGAGCGGCACGTTGGGGCCCGAGCCGAAGCCGACCTCGACGACGGTGCCCGCCAGGCCTTCGAGGGCCCGGCGCCGCAGCTTGGCCATCCCCTTGTTCCCGAGCAGCACCTCGATGACTCGGGGCAGCACCTGATCCTCGTAGAAGCCCATCGTCCCCCGATACCTGGATGGTGGGGCCGGGTGCCACCGGCGGCGGCGAGACCGGCCCGGCCGACATCCTCGCGCGTCCGCAGACGTTGGCCCTCCGAACAGGGGCGACCTAGCCTCCCCCGCGCGCCCGGCGCGCCCAGGACGAGCGATGAACCCCTACGAGGTCCTCCATCTCCCAACGACGGCGTCGCCCGACGATGCCGAGGCGGCCTACCGGCAACTCCTGCGCGCCTACCACCCCGACCTCCACCAGGGCGGCGGCGCCGAGCAGCTGGTATGGGCCGAGAGCATGACCCGCGAGCTCAACGAGGCCATCGCGCTCGTGCGCGACGGGTGGCGGCCGGCCGGGTGGGTGCTGGGCACCGCGCCGGCGGGGCCCGACTTCGGCTTCCAGACCGCGCCCGACACCGACTGGTTCGGCAATCCGCTCGACAGGCGCGTCCGGGCCGAAGCGGTCGACTGCCCGTTGTGCGGGCGGCGCTTCACCGACGCCGTCGCCTACCGGGCCCACCTCGCCTACGACCATCGCCGGGCCGAGGCCGACCGCCACCCGCCCACCCCGCCCGAGCGACGACCGCTGCTGAGCTACCTGCGCTGGGTGGCGTGGATCCCCGCGCCGGCGTTCTGGTTCTTCGTGGTGCTCGTCGTGTACTGGCTCGTCGTGCTCGTCACGCTCGGTGAGAGTTGGGTCGCTATCGTCGCGGTCTGGCTCGGCGTGATCTGGTACCTGCTGTTCCTGCGCCTCGCCTTCAAGCTGCGCCCGCCCCGGGTCTGAGCGAGCTCCGCGGCGGGGACACTCCGGCTCGACCCGCGCCCCTAGGATGCGCGCCGTGGTCGACTACGACGAGTTCTCCATGCTGGGCGACAACGCCGACGAGGTCGGCCTGGTGCTGGCGGCGCCGCTCGTCGTGCGCCGGGTCGCGGTCGACGCGTCATCGGGCCACCGCCTGAGTGCGCTGGTGTGGGGCGACGGTCCGGCCGAGCTGGTGCTGCTCCATGGCGGGGCCCAGAACGCCCACACCTGGGACACGGTCGCGCTCGCCCTCGATCGCCCACTGGTCGCCATCGACCTGCCCGGCCACGGTCACAGCGACTGGCGGCCGGACAAGGCCTACCGACCCCAGGACATGGCCGACGACGTCGCCGCAACCATCGCCGAGCTGGCGCCCGACGCGGCCACGCTCGTGGGCATGTCACTCGGCGGCCTCACCGCGATCGCATCCCTGGCGGCACACCCCGGGCTCGCCGACCGCCTCGTGCTGGTCGACGTAACGCCCGGAGTCGACCACGACAAGGCCGAACCCATCCTCGCCTTCATCGCCGGTCCGGAGACGTTCGAGAGCTTCGACGCCATCCTCGAGCGCACGATCGCCTACAACCCGACCCGCTCCGAGTCGTCGCTGCGGCGGGGCGTGCTGCACAACGCGAAGGAGCAAGCCGACGGCACGTGGGTGTGGCGCTACGACCTCCCGCTCGGCGATCAGCAGGCCGTGATCGACCATCGCTTCACCGACCTGTGGGACGCCGTGTCGGCCATCGACGCGCCGATCCTGCTGGTGCGGGGGGCGCTCTCCGGAGTCGTGGACGACGGCGACGTCGCCGAACTGTCGCGACGCCGACCCGACGCGACGGTCGTCGTCGTCGAGGGGGCCGGCCACAGCGTGCAGGGCGACCGCCCCCTCGAGTTGGCGGTGCTGCTCGCGGACGTCATCGCTTGATCTGCCGACGGGGAGGGCTCTCCCCGGGGCACACGGGACGGTCAGAACTCCTGGGTCGTGCCGCCCTGCTGGCTACCGTCGCCCAGCCCCGGCTCGGACGCCGGCGGCACCGAGCCCGTCGGCGAACCGGGGACGGTGGTCGTCGGGGCACTCGCCTCGGCGGCGCAGGCCCGAAGCCCGAGGGCGGCGGCCGCCGCGGTCACCTGTTGCTCGGCCGCCGCCAGGTCGACGCCCTGCGGGCCGTCGGCCGCGGCCGGATCGGCCGCCAACGCGTCGGCCAACGTCCCGAGCGCCGATGCCTGCGCCTTGACCGCGGCCACGAGCGCGTTGGTGTCGGTGGCCTGTTCCTGGGGTGTGCCGATGGCCTCGAGCGAACGGGCCTCACGGTCGATGCGAGTCGCCGCGGCGCGCAAGGAGGCGACCGAGGTGGCCGGTCCTCCCACCACGGCCGAGGTCGTCGTGCTCGCGGCATCGGCCTGGCCACGCGCCGTGCGGCACACGAGGTCGGCCTTGTCGAGCCACGTGAGCAGGCTGGGCGGGCCGCTGCTGCCCCCGCAACCCGCCAGCAGGCTCAGGGACACCGCCGCCGCGGCAACGACGACCACCCGCACCGCCCGCCGCCTCGACCAGCTTCGAACCACGTCGCGACTCCTCTCGTGTCCCTCGTCGCCGCGCCGACGGTAGTACCCGGGCCCGGGACGTTTCCCGGCAGGCACCATGGGCGGACCCGCTGACCCGTGTGGCACCTGAGCTGGGCCAACCTCCGAGCCAACCCGACCCGATTCGTGGCGACGGTGCTCGCCGTCGTGGTCGCGACCGGATTCCTCGCCGCCACGCTGGTGCTGAGGGACTCGCTCGGGTCCGCACTCCGCGGCAACGCCACCTCGCAACTCGCCGGCGTCGACGCCGCAGTGCTGCCGCCCGAGTCGCCCGACCCCCAGGACGGGTCGGGCGGCCCACCGAAGATCGGCGACCAGGCCCGCCTCGCGGCCGGCCTCGTCGCCATCGTGCAGGCCGCCAAGGGCGTCGTCGGCGCGTCGGGCGTGCTGTCCGGACCCGTGGAGGTGCTCCGTGGTGACGGCGAACCGGTGGCGACCGGCACCGAGGGCCGCCTGTGGATCCCGGTCGCCGAGCTCGACCCCTTCACCGTGGCGGCCGGTCGGGGCCCGACGGCCGCGGGAGAGGTGACCCTCGACCGCGACCTGGCCCGTCGGGCCGGGGTCGAGGTCGGCGCCACCGTGCACCTCGCCACCGCGATCGGGCCCCAGCCCGCCACCGTCGTCGGCCTCACCGAGTTCGGCGACCGGCCGTCGCTCAACGACGGCGGCGATGTGCTCGTCTCGGCCGCCGACGGCTTCTCGTGGCTCGGCGACGGCACGCCCGCCTACGACCAGATCTACGTCGCCGCCGCTCCCGGGGTCGACCCGCACGATCTGGTCGACGCCGTCGCCGCGGCCGTCGGCGTCCAGGGTCGGGTCGAAACGGGCGACCATCTCCGTGCCGCCGAGGCGAACACCGCGGGTGCACTGGCCGACATCGTCGGCGTGGCGCTGCAGGTGTTCGCGTACCTCGCCCTCTTCGTCGGATGCTTCATCGTCTACCACACCTTCTCGATCACGGTGCGCCAGCGCCTGCGAGAGTTCGCCCTGCTGCGAGCCGTCGGCGCCAGCACCAAGCAGGTCAGCCGGGCCGTCCGCATCGAGGCCCTGATCGTCGGCACGTTCTCGAGCGTGGTGGGCCTGGCCCTCGGTGCCGGCGCGTTCTGGTCGGCCACCGTCCTGGTCCCCCAGCTGCGCGACCTCGCCGGCAGCGGGAGCATTGGCGTCCGGGTCGGGTTCTGGCCTGCGGTGCAGGTGATCGTGTCCGGGGTCGTCATCACCATGATCTCGGCGTTCATCCCCGCCATCCGGGCGGCCCGGACGAAGCCGATCGAGGCCATGCGCGTGTCCAAGATCGACCGAGGCGGCGCCAGCCGCGGACGGGCCATCGTCGGCCTCGTCCTGCTCGGCATCGGCGCGAGCGGGCTGCTCGCCGGCATGGCTCTCGGGTTCTGGCCGATGGTCGCTCTGGGTCCGGTGCTGTTGTTCCTCGGCACCATCGTCGGCGGGCCGATCCTCGCCGCGTGGTTCTCCCTCGGTGTGGGGCGGCTCCTGGGCCACCACCCGACCGCCCGTCTGGCCGTCGCCAACTCCGAGCCCAACGCCACCCGCACCGCCACCACGGCCAATGCGCTCATCATCGGGATGTTCCTCGTCACCTTCGTGGTCGGCGCCGGTGGCGCCGTGCGCGACTACTCGGTCCGAGCCATCTCCCGACTGGCCGGTGCCGACCTCACGATCTCAGCCGAGTCGGGCACGATCCTCCCGCCGGAGATCGCCGATCGGGCCGCCACCGCAGACGGGGTGGCGGGTGTCACCCCGGTGTACGGGAAGGTCGGTACGACCTCGACGGGACTCGCCGTCGGGGCGATCGACCCGGCGCGCGCCGCCGAGGTGCTGGGGCTGACCACCACCCAGGGCGACCTCGCCTCGCTCGGCCGGGGCGGGCTCGCCGTGTCCGACGTCTTCGCCCGAGGCTCGAAGCTCGCGATCGGCGACCGCACCACGGTCACCCTCGCCAACGGGGCCACGCTCGACACCACTGTCACCGCGCTCACCGGCTTCAACCTCGACCTGCCCGCGGCCATGCTCGCGACCCGGTGGCGCTGGGGGCCGACCCCTCGCTGCAGCCCGACCAGCTCGCCGTGAAGGCCGCGCCGGGTGCGACCGCACGCGCCCAGGACGCAATGGCCGAGATCGTCAAGGGGTACGCCAACCTGAGCGTGCAGTCCGGCAACTCCCTCGCCATCGCGGTGCGCGAGCTGTTCGACCTGCTGATCCGCTCGGTGTCGGTGTTGCTCGCCGTATCCATCTTCATCGGCCTGTTCGGCATCGTGAACACGATGCTGTTGGCGGTCGCCGAGCGCACCCGCGAGCTCGGGCTCCTGCGGGCCGTGGGCATGACCAACGGCCAGGTGCGCACCATGGTCGCGACCGAGTCGCTGATCGTGTCGACCCTGGGCACCGTGATCGGCGTCGTGATGGGCCTGTTCGTCGCGTGGGCGCTCACCCGCCCGCTCGTCGCCGACGAGGGAGCCGGCCTCAGCTGGCCCGTCGCCTGGGTCGGCGCCCTACTGGTCGCCGGCGCCCTGATCGGCCTGGTCGCATCGCTGGTGCCCATGTGGCGGGCGACGCGGCTCGACGTGCTCGACGCCATCCGCGACTACTGACGACCGCCCGCGCCGCGATCAGCCCTTGATGAAGCGGATGTTCCAGGGGTAGGTCCACCACTCGCCGCGATACGACGCCACCGCCCCCATGATGGTCCACACGATGGCGAGCACCCAGCCCACCATCAAGGCGCCGAACACCAGGATCGGTATGAACACGGTGATGAGTCCGACGAAGAACACGGCCATGCCGCCGAACCCGATGACCAGGATCGTGAGCTGGAAGTTGAGGGCCTCGAGGGCGTGGTGGCGCACGAACGGGTCGGTCTTGCCCGACGTGAGCCAGATCACCAGCGGCACGAGGAGCCCGGCGACGAACGTGCCGAGGTACGCGAGCAGGGCGAGCGATCGAGGATCGGGCGAGCCCGCCGGCGGCCCGACGGGCCCGGCCGGAGGCGTGTAGACGGTCCACTGCGCGCCGTCCCACCAACGCTGGGTGCCGGTCGGATCGGGGTACCAGCCCGGTGGTGTCCCGCTGCTCACGCGCCCGAGGGTAGCCAACCGATGCACCCCCTCGACCGGTCCCGCGTGGTAGCACGTGGACCCTGTGAACGGCCCGACCCCACCACCCCGCGTCGGCGCTCGACCGACCTGGCTCCCGGGCCCGCGCCGGCGACCGATCCTCACCCTGCTCGGAGCCCTCGCCCTCGCCGTCGGGCTGGTCGGTGCCGCGGCCGGCTGTGGCACCGACACCAGCCCCACCGAGGCGGCCCCCACGGCGACCGAACCCGGCACCGAGCTGGCGGCCACGACCACCGTGCCCCGCCCCCGGTGCACGGCCGAGTCCCTCACCGACGCGGCCCGGGTCACCCACCCGGGCGCCCGGCTCACGGAGGTGGGATGCAGCTCCACCTTCGCCCTGGCGACGATCCACGCCAGCGACCAGGCCGACGGCGCCGCCTACTTCGCCGCGGGCCCCAACGGCTGGACCCTCATCAAGGTCGCGCCGGCTGCCGACGCCGCCGCCCAGGCACCCGAAGGGTTCCCGACCGGGCTGATCACGACCTGGCGCGAGCTGCGCCAACCGGCCCCGTCCACCACGAAGAAGACCACGACCACCACGACCCGGGCAGCCAACCGATGAACGGGTGGCGCCGGCCAGCGCACCGAGACGCCCGCCGGCCGATCAGGTCGCCCGGCGGGCGACCACCTGCAGGTGCACCCGAACGTCGGGATGCACCCGCAGAGCGAAAAGGCGGGGCGGGGTGACGCCGTACTGGCGGACGTCGACCACCCGGGCGCCCTCGAGCTCGATCGTGCCCGGGTCGGGGAACTGGGCGACCAGCACGCCGTCGAGAGGCCGGGTCACGCCCCGCAGGGTCATGGTGCCCTGGGCCCGGTAGGTGCGGCCGTCGCGGGCGCCGTCCGCGGCCGGCGCGACCGCCTCGCCGTCGGGCCCGAGCGGTTCGGTGGAGGCGAGATCGACGATCACCTCCGGGTGACGCCGCGGATCGAGCAGTCGATCGATCTCGAGCGCGTAGGCGGGATTGGCGCGCTGCAGGCGCCGGACCGCGAAGTGGAGCCGGCCGCCCGGCTGCTCGCGCTCGTCGACCACGCCGTCCGCCATCAGGGCCACATCGAGGTCGCCCTCGATGCCGGTGGCCGCCGCGTGCAGGGTCACCACCGACGTGTGCACGTCGAGGGTCAGCGACGACGCGCCCGGATCGATCCGGAACCGGGCCCGCGCCGGCGAGCCCCGGGGCGCCCGGCGCGAGCCGGCCGGTGCATCGGCGTCGGCTTCGTCGGGCACGCGGCTCATCCCCGCGACCTCACGCCACGAAGCCGCCGTCGGTCCCCCGCCGCCAACGACCGGCGGCGCCGTTGCCCCCGTCGACGTGCAGGGTCGTGCCGGTGACGAACCGGGCCGTGTCCCCGGCGAGGTACACGACCGCAGCGGCGACGTCGTCGACGTGGCCGGCGTAGGGCAACGGCGTCGTCACCGGCAACGGCCCGATGCCCGGAGTGGGGATGACGTCGGGCGCGACGCAGTTCACCCGCACGTGACGGTCACCGAGCTCGAGGGCGAGGCTCTGGGTCAAGTTGGCGACCGCCGCCTTCATGGCCGAGTACACCGCGTATCCGGGGCCGGCGCGGTGCGCCTCGATCGACGTGATCGACACGATCGACCCGCCGCCGTCTCGGCCCGGACCGGGCGGCGGGAACAGGGGTACGAACCTCCGCACCACCTCCGTCACGCTCGTGAAGTTCTCACGGATCAGCGCATCCTGACCCCCCGGGCTCAGGTCGAGGAACGGCGCCCTGAACCCCCCGCCGGCGTTGTTCACCACCACGTCGACGTGCCCGAACCGTTCGGCGACCAGCGCCGCGAACCCAGCCAGCGCCTCGGGATCGCGCACGTCGAGCACGGCGGTGGCTACCCGGCGCCCGAGCGCCTCGGCCTCGGCCGCCACCCGGCGCAGACCCTCGGCGTCGCGGTCGCACAGAGCCAGCTCGGCACCGAAGCCGGCCAGCGCCCGCGCGACCGCCTCGCCGATCCCCCGCGAGGCGCCGGTGACCACGGCGACCCGGTCGGTCAGCAGAGCGTCGGCGGGTCGGAGCACGGCGACAGCGTAGGCCGGGCCGCGTCCGAGCCCGGTGCGCGCCGCAAGCCCCTCGCGGGCCTCACCAGCCCGTGAAGTCCGGCGGGCGCTTCTCGGCGAACGCGTGCAGTCCCTCGCGGTAGTCCTCGCCCTGGTAGGCCGCGCGCCGCAGGCTCTGCACGCGCTCGAACGTCTCCGCGGCGAGCGTGTGGCCCCGTGTCAGGAGGCGGAACTGCTCCTTGATGGCACGGATGGCCACCGGCGAGTTCCGCGTGATCGTCGCCGCCATGCCGTAGGTGAACGCCTCGAGCTCGTCGGCGGGGACGAGGTGGTTCAACAGGCCGACCCGGAGGGCGTCCTGGGCCGTGACCGGCTGGGCGGTGAAGAACATCTCCTTGGCCTTGTGCAGGCCGACGACCCCCAGGAAGTGGGTGAGCCCCGATGGGTTGTAGGCGATGCCGAGCTTGGCCGGGGTCATGGCGAAGGTGGCCCCCTCGGATCCGATCACGATGTCGCAGGTGGAGACGAGATCGCAGGCCCCGCCCCACACGCCGGCGCCGACCATGGCGATCACGGGCCCGGGATAGGCCTGCACCCGCCGGAGCAGGTCCTCGAGCGGGATCTTGTACTCGAGCGGATCGCTACCGTCGAGCGGCAGGTCGGAAATGTCGTGACCGGCGGACCAGACCTTCATGCCCCGTGCGGCGCGCAGCACGACCACCCGTAGACGGCGGCCCTCGAAGTCGTCGAAGGCGGAGATGATCTCGGCGAGGAACTCGTTGCTGAGGCAGTTCGCCTTCTCGGGGCGGTTCAAAGCAATGGTGCCCACGGCGCCGTCGACCTCGGTGAGCACGAGTGCCATGTCCCCTCCTCAGGGTGGTGTGGCCCTGTTCTACCGCCCCGATGGGCCGGTCGGGGGCCCGAGCGAGGCCAAACGGGACGGGGTCGGGGCCGTTCGGCCCTGGCCGGGGCCACCGCCTTGACCGTACGGTGGCGCCGAGGCGGTGTCCGCCGCCCGCCCCACCTCTGACACGGACCAGGATCAGCGTGAGCGACCGGCCCCCCGACGAACGGCCCGAGTGGATGCGCTGGCAGGAGAATGCCGGCTCGTCGACCGAGGCCCGCCGCACCCACCTCTACCTGGCCGCGGCGGGCGGCATGCTGGCCGTGCTGGCCCTGTGGTTCCTTGTCCAGGGCCAACGCGGGGCGGCGGGCTTCGTGCTCGTGCTCGCCATCATCTTCTTCTTCACCGCCGCGGCCCTGCAGCAGGGGTCGAGTACCCGGCGCTCGGCCCCGTGGGTACCGAGCGCACCCGACACCGACCCCGGCCCTGCCCCTGAGCCTGGCCCTGGCACAGGCGGCGGCATGGGAGACCCGCCCGCCACCCAGCCTCGAGCGGCACCCATCCCGCCCGCCGAAGGATTCGGCGACCGCCGGGTCGACCTCCCCTTCGGTGGTGGCGAAGCCGGACACCAGGTCGCGGCCGAACTGCTCGGGCTGCACGCCGAGCCGCCCGACGACGCGCCTGGAGACCAGCCCGACGAGCCCCGCGACGACGCCGACGGGACCGCCCGCGACGCCTAGCCCAGGTGTCGGATCATCGTGGCCGACGGGTCCGCGTCGTACGGCTGCACCCGCACCTTCACGTCGACGGCCTGCGCGCTGTGCTCGGACACCGTCACCGGATTGAGGTCGAGCTCGGCCACCTCGGGGAGCTCGTCGGCGAGGAGAGCCACGCGCACCAGGAGATCCTCGAGGAGGGCCACGTTGGCGGGTTGGCTCCCGCGGTACCCGAAAAGCAGCGGGCTCCCCCGCAACGACCGCACCAGTTCGGACGCGTCGACGTCGGTGAGCGGCAGGATGCGGAAGGCTCGATCGGCCATGAGCTCGGTGGCGACCCCGCCCATGCCGAACATCACGAGGGGCCCGAACGCCCGGTCCTGTACCAGGCCGACGATCGTCTCGACCCCCGGGTGGGCCATCCGCTGCACCACGATGCCGCCGAGCGCGTCGCCGACCAGGGTCTTCATGGCGATGAACGCGTCGCGCACCTGCTGGGGCGAGCGGAGATCGAGTCGGAGACCGCCCACGTCGGTCTTGTGCACCATGGCCCCCGACGCCGCCTTGAGGGCGACCGGGTAGCCGAACGTCTCGGCGATCGCGACGGCCTCGTCATCGTCGGCCGCCCGCTGCACCTCCACGACGGGGACGCCGTAGCTGGCCAGCAGGGCCGTGGCCAGATCGGCATCGAGCCAGGCCCCGTCCGGGTGCGCGACGAGGGCGTCGTCGACGAGGGCCCGGGCCCGTTCGCGATCGATGCCCTCGAGGTCGGGCACCTCGCCGGGGTCGTGCCGGCACCACTCCGCGTACTGCACGACCCGACCGAGCGCGATGGCAGCAGGCTCCGGTGAGGGGTACGACGGCACCCGCCGCCGAGCCACCCCGTCGTCGTCGGAACCACCCTGCAGGGCCGCGGGCACCTCGCGCGACGCCAGGAAGTTGGCCACCATCGGCTTCGTGACGGTGCGACCCACGCGGGCGATCGCCTCGGCGACATCGTCGGCCCTCGTGACCAGCGGCGGGGTGAAGATGACGATGACCGTGTCGACCGATTCGTCGGCGTGCACGATGCGCAGCGCCTCCTCGTAGTGGGCCGGTCCGACCGAGGCGACCATGTCGACCGGGTTGCGCACCGCGGCGTTGGGACCGAGCAGGCCGCGCAGGCGCCCGCGGGACGCCTCGCTCAGTTCGACGACATCGAGGCCGGCGCCCTCGCAGGCGTCGGCCGCCAGGATGCCGGGGCCACCGGAGTTGCTCACGATGGCCACACCTCGCCCCTGGGGCAGGGGCTGCGACGCGAAGATCTGGGCCACGTCGAACAGCTCCTCGAGCGTGTCGACCCGCACTACGCCGGCCTGGTGGAACAGCGCGCTCACCGCCACGTCGGGACTCGCGGCCGATGCGGTGTGCGACGACGCCGCCCGGGTGCCCGACGAGGTACGGCCCGACTTCACCGCCACGATCGGCTTGCGCTGGGAGATGCGGCGGGCCAGGCGGGCGAACTTGCGCGGGTTCCCGAACGACTCGAGGTACAGCAGGATCACGTCGGTGTCGGGATCGTCCTCCCAGTACTGCAGCAGGTCGTTGCCCGACACGTCGGCCTTGTTGCCGATCGACACGAACGACGAGATGCCGATGCCGAGCCGTTCGGTCCAGTCGAGCAGCGCGATGCCGAGCGCGCCCGACTGCGACAGGAACCCGACCCGCCCGGGCAGCGGTGGGGTCGGCGCGAACGTGGCGTCGAGGCCCACAGCCGTGTTGACGACCCCGATGCAGTTGGGCCCCACGAGACGCAGGCCGGCCCGCCGGGCCCGATCGAGCACCTCACGCTCGAGCGCGGCCCCCTCGGGACCGATCTCGCTGAAGCCCGCGCTCACGACCACCACGCCCATCGCCCCCTTGGCGGCGCACTGGTCGATCACGTCCGCGACCGCCGGTGCGGGCACCGCGATGATCGCCAGGTCGACGTCGCCGGGCACGTCCGCGATCGACGGGTAGGTCGGCACGCTGGCCACGTGACGGGTCGTGGGGTTCACCGGGTACACGGGCCCGCTGAAGCCACCGTTGAGCAGGTTGAGGAACAGGTGGTAGCCGATGGTGCCGACCTCGTGGCTGGCGCCGACGACGGCCACGCTGCGGGGATTGAGCATCCGATAGATCGACCGGGCCTCGGCGCGGTGCTCGCGCTTCTCGATCACCGCCGCGGCCGCGTCGGTGGGGTCGATGCTGAACGCCACCTGGATCACCCCGTCGGCGAAGCGGTCGACCGTCTGGTAGCCGGCGTCGTGGAACACCTGCAGCATGCGCTCGTTGCCGGGCAGCGTCTCGGCCACGAACCGGGCGATGCCGTTCTCGAGCGCGGTGCCGGCGAGGTGCTCGAGCATGAGCGTGCCGAGGCCGCGACCCTGCTGGGCGTCGTCGATCACGAACGCCACCTCGGCCTCGTCGCTGCCCGGGATCCGGTCGTAGCGGGCGACGGCGATGATGTGGTCGTCGAGCAACGCGACCAGCGCCATGCGGTCCTCGTAGTCGACCGTGGTGAAGTAGGTGACCTCGGCCTCGCTCAGGTGTTGCTTGGGTCCGAAGAACCGGTAGTAGCGGGTCTCGGGCGACAGTCGCTCGAAGAACGCGAGGTGGGCCGGGCCGTCGCTGGGACGGATCGGGCGGAGGTGCACCGTGCCGCCGTCGGCCAACACGACGTCGAACTCCCATCGCGCGGGGTACTCGGTCACGCCACCAGTGTGACGCACCCGGCTTGGGGCCGGGACACGACCCGGTGACGATCGGGTGAACGCTCGGAGATCCGGCTCAGGCGAGGGCGTCGAGCAGTCGGTCGACCTCGTCGATGCCGGGCGCCGTCGGCACCAGCAACAGCTCGTCGCAGCCCGAGTCCTCGAGCCGGGCCACGGCGTCACGCAGCCGGGACACCGAGTGGGCCGAACACGTCGCGGCCATGGCACTGGCCAGCTCGGCGCCGAAGATGCCCAGGTAGCCGCGGGCGTACGCGTGCAACTGCTCCTCGGCCCCGTCGCCCAGCGCGTACCAGAAGCTGGTCACCTGCCGTGGCGCCTGCGTGCGACCGGCGTCGGTCCACGCCTGCTCGATCATGCCGAACGTGCCCTCGACATCCTCCCCCAACGGGTCGAGCAGGAACCCGCTGATGCCCTCGGCCCACCGGGCGGAGCGGGAGATGGACTTCGGGCCCAGGGCGCCCGAATACAGCGGAGGTCCACCCGGCTGCACCGGCGGGGGGCCCACTGGGTTGAGGCCGGCGAACGGCGCCTCACCGGCCCACACCCGCTTCATGAGCGCCACCTGGTCGTCCATGCGCTGGTGGCGGTGACCGAACGGCGCCTCGAGCGATCGGTAGTCCTCGTCGCGCCCGCCGACGCCGACGCCGAGCACGAACCGACCACCGGACACCACGTCGATCGTGGCCGACTTCTTGGCCACGTCGACGGCCGAGTGCATCGGCAACACGACCACAGTGGACATGATCCGAACCCGCTCGGTGACCGCAGCCGCGGCCGCCAGGGTCACGAAGAGCTCCTGGTTGGGGTAGGCGACCCGCTCGCCGATCGCGAGGGTCGAGAACGGACCCTCGTCGATGCGACGGCTCCACCCGAGGATCTGCTCGCGGTCGACGCCCGCGATCATCGTGGGCAGGGTCAGGCCAAGCTGCATGAACGCGGTCCCCCTCGAGAGCTGACGGGCCGTCACCTTACGCGCCGTCAGCGCACGCCACGACCCGGTCAGCTCGGTGCGCGCTCCCCCGCCCGCCCCCTACCCGATCAGGTCGGCGGGCGCTTCGTCGTGGGCCAGCTCGTCGACGAGCTCCCGCTCGGCCGACTCGACCACGGGAGCGGGAGGTTCCGCGAAGAACCCACGGTGCACGAGGGTGGTGAGGGTGTCGAGCATCTCGGCGTCGTCGAACCCGAGCGGGCGAGTGGCCACGACATAGGTCGAGCGTTCGAGCATCGCGAACAGCGCCTGGGCCCGGCGGGCGAGCTCGTCGCCGTCGGCCGGACGCACTTCGCCGATACGGGCGGCGACCGCCGCCACCAGTTCGGCCACGGCGCCGCCGGCCGCCGCCGCCGCCGACGGGTCGGTCACGCGGCCCTCGACGATCGCCCGAAGGACCCCGCCCTCGGCCCGGGCCACCACGATGAATGCCGCGATCCACGGCCGGAGATCGGTCGTCGCGTCCGGACCGGTAGTCACCGGCCCGAGCGACGCCGCCAGCACCGAGAGCTCCCCCGCGGTGTGCACCGACAGCGTGCCGAGGAGGTCGTCGACGTCGCGGAAGTGGCCGTAGAACGTGCCGTGGGCGACACCCGCCCGCGTCACCACGGCGTCGACCCCGAATCCGTCGACACCCCGCTCGGCGAGCACCGCCCGCCCGGCCGTGAGCAGCCGGGCGCGAGTGGCGGCGGCTAGCTCGCCAGCCACACCTGGGTGAGCAACGGGGTGTAGCCCACCTGGATGAGGGTGCCGTCGGGGAACGTCTGGGTGCTCAGACCGATCACGTTGGCGGTCGAGGCGATGGCCAGACGGTTGTGCACGATGAAGATGTAGTTCAGGTCCTTGGCCATCTCCTCCTGCACGATCTTGTACTGCGCCACCTGCTGTGCGGCGTCGCTGGTCGCGCGTGCCGCGTCGAGCGCCGCGGTCAGCCGCGGGTTGGCGTTGCGGGTGAGGTTGAGCGAGAGCTGACCGAGCGGCCGGATCGACGGGTCGGAGATGAAGACGTAGTCGCTCTCGAGGCTCGCGCCCGAGAACTCCACCCAACCCGTGGCCTCGTAGTTGCCCTGAAGGGCATCGACGATCAACTTGGTCTGCTCCACCTGGTTGATCGTCATCTCCACGCCGATCTGGCGCAGCTGCTCCTGCCCAGCCTGGGCGATGGTGACGATCTCGGGGGCGGGGGTCACCGTGATCGAGAACTGCAGGGGCTGGCCGCCGTGGGCCGCCTTGTACTCGTCGGCCAGCCGTTGGGCCTCGGCCTGGTCGTACTGCGGATAGGAGGTATCGGTGTAGTAGGGGGAGTCGGGCAGGAACGGGCCCCGAGCGGGGGTGAAGATCCCCTTCAGGAGGTTGCCCTGGCTCGCCGTGTCGATGCCGGTGGCGAGGATGCGGCGCGCGAGTGGGTCGTCGAACGGAGCCTTCGCCGTGTTCAGCGCGAGCACCGTCTCGGAGGTCTCGTGGCCGGTGAAGATCTGCGTGCCACCACCGGCCGCCTTGGTCACGTACTTGTCGACCAGCTCGGGCGTCGACGCCTCGATGACGTCGACACCACCCGAGTCGAGCGCGTTGGACAGCGCCTGCGGGTCGGCGAGCACCCGGAAGTCGATCTTGTCGAGGTAGGGCAGCGGTGCGCCGTCGGCGTCCTTGCGCCAGTAGTTCGGGTTCCGGTGCACCTGCAGGTTGTTGTCAGGGGTCCAGCTGTCGAAGACGAACGGCCCCGTGCCGACGGGGTGGCGCGAGCCGTCAGGGCTGTCGAGCATCGACCGGGCAGCCACGAAGCCGGACTGACCGGTCAGGGCGACTGGGAAGTTCGACCAGGGCTTCGACACCGAGACCGCCACGGTGAGCGGGTCGACCACGTCGATCGACGTGACGGTCGCGAAGACGGGGCCGGTCACCACCGACGACCGGTTCTTCTCGAGGTTGTACTTCACCACGTCGGCGTCGAGCGGGGAGCCGTCGTGGAAGGTCACACCCGGACGCACCTTGATCGTCCATCGGGTGAAGTCGGCGCTGGGGTCGATCGACTCGGCCAGGTACGGCTTGGGCTGGCCCTTGTCGTCGAACATCACCAGACGGTCGAACATGGTCTGGGCCACGATGTAGCCCGACCCGGCCCAGTTGCTGTCGACCGGGCTCCATCCGTTCGTCTCCCCGAAGAGGCCGAAGCGCAGCGTGCCCCCGGCCTTCGGGGTGCCCGGCGCCTCGCGCACGTAGGTCAGGCTGCGCGTCGTCGTACCTGTCGTCGAGTCGGCCGTCGTCGCCGACGAGCCCCCCGAGCTGCTACACGCCGAGATGCCGACGAACAGCAGGGCGACGACCGCGACGGACGCCCAGCGGCGCGAACGATTCAACCCGATGCTCACGTGGTCCCCCCTAGGCTCCGGCGTGTAGCTGCCGGGAGGGTAGCCGGTCTCAGCGGGCCGTCGCGGTCTCTGCCCGGAGCCGTGCCTCGAGCTCCGGCACCACGTCGCGCCAGTCGCCGACGATGCCGATGTCGCTCGCGTCGAACACCGGCGCGGTCGGGTCTGGGTTGACCGCCACGATCGTGCCGGCGCTGCGCACACCCACGAGGTGGTTGAACTTCCCGCTGGTGCCGAGCGCGAGGTAGAGGCGCGGGGAGATGCTGAGGCCCGTGATGCCGAGCTGGCGGGCGTGGGGCAACCAGCCCCGATCGGTCACCTTGCGGGTGGCAGCGAGCTCCGCGCCGAGGAGGCCGAGAAGACCGTCGAGACCGGAGTAGTCCTGGGGGGCCACGCCCTGGCCCACGCCGACG
>Ga0209048_10000434_pt1 | contig 45069 bp, 39 predicted proteins | sample FrelakmetCRP12CR_FD_187146 | JGI IMG/M metagenome (GOLD analysis project Ga0209048, IMG submission 187146) | Freshwater lake sediment microbial communities from the University of Notre Dame, USA, for methane emissions studies - CRP12 CR (SPAdes)... | ecosystem: Environmental > Aquatic >...
ACAGACCAAAGCGAGCGCCAAAATGAACAGGTCCAACCAGACCTCGGACGGTATTCGTCGCCCCGCGGACGGGTCACCGAAACCGTCAAGGTGAACGTTGGAATGTTAGAATAATGACAGGACCTTATCGAGATTGGATTATAATTGTCCGGCTGTGTGGCGTCATTACTGGTCTCGTGTTTTTGCCTGTGGCAGCAGCGCCTCATTCCAGTGGCCCCACAACGTCGTATCAAACAATCGTGAATATCGACATTTTCATAATAGGCATTCTCCTGCTCATTCCTTGGCGATTGGTCACGAATGAGCTTGTCTGGATTGTTCTGGTTGTAGTTCTAGCTGCGAGTGTTCTTTTTTACACCATTCCAATGATAGGATTCAGTACGTGGTCACTATACTCTTTTATGACAGGGGCCGAGGGAATAAAGGATCACCCAGTACTGGTAACTTCTTTCGCTTTGCTCGGTTTATTACTATCCGGAGTTCTATTGCTGCAATTTCCAGCTATAATAATGATGAGAAGAGGACATTCCAACAAAACCTTGCACCATACCGATGGCCCTACTGGGTCAACGTCTGGTGAAGGTTGACGTTGCGGCGGCCAGGTTCGCTTTATGGACGGTTGGCGTTCCGGACGGCGTACAGCCGCTGCATCGTGGCCACGTAGAGCGTGCCGTTGGCGGCGACCGGGGTGGCGCTGATCGGGCTGTCCAGTTCGATGGAGCTCAGCAGGCGCTTTCCCCGGCTGGCGGCGAACACCAGAAACTCCCTGCGGCGCGTGCCGATATAGACCTTGCCATCGGCCACCAACGGGGACGCCCAGATCTCGCCCCTGGCGGCGTGGACCCAGCAGGGCTGGCCGGTGGCGGCGTCGAGGCAGTGGACTTTACCGCTGCAGTCGGCGATGAAGACCAGGCCGTTGTACACCGCCGGCGTCGCCATGACATGCTGGTCGAGCGGATACGACCAGATCTCGCCGGTTTTGGTGATGTCGCCGGTCCGGGTGGCGTCAATGCACTTCAGCCAGGCCGCGCGTTTGCCCCACCATAGATCGCCGCCGCCGGCGACATAGAGGCGGCCCGCGTGAAAGACCGGCATCCCGTAGATGTTGCTGGGGCTGACCTGCCGGTTACCGTTGTACTGATGCACCTGCTCCTTCGGCGCGGTGGGATCGAAATCGAACCACCAGACCTTCTTCAACGGCGCCACCTCGCCCGCAGGTGGCGCGGTTTTCAAGGCCTCGAAGGCGTACACGATGCCGTCGCCGCCGGCGAAGAACACAAGGGCGCGGCCCCCGACTTCGCCCAGGGAGGGCGAGGACCACGTGCAGTGGAAAATCCGGGGACCGATGTGCTCGGCGTCCCGGGCCACGAGTTGACCGCTCAGCTTGTCGAACACCGCCAGGCTGGGCGCGTCCGGCGCGTCTATGTGCTTGTGCGAATCGTCCACGCCGTTGGATGTGTTGACATACAGGAACTGTCCGTGCAGCAGGATCGAGGCGTGCGTAGAGTCGTGCTGGCGCACGCCCAGTTCCTTGAGCATGTCGTATAGCCAGAGGATGTCACCCTCGTTGCCGGCGACGGGCACCGGCGGCGCCTCCGTTGGTTCGCTGTGCCGGGCTTCGTCCCGGTACGGGCCGTCGTTGCCGTTGGCCTGGCCGTTCAGATCGAGGCCTAGCACCTCGCCGCGGTTGCTGACCAGGTACGCCCGGTCGCCCTCGACCGTGGCCGGCGAACAAATGCCGGCATTGGGCCAGTCCCAGTAGACGCTGATGGTGAGCTTGGGCACGACGAGCTGCCACAGAAATTGGCCGTCGCGCTCGGCGAAGCACATCACTACGCCGCGGTCGCCCTTGTGGCGCGGATCACGCGTCCGGTTGTTGTTGGTACCGATCAGGACCCGGCCCCCGGCGACCACCGGGGTGGCATGGGTCTCGGTGCCGAGCGCGACGGACCAGAGGACATTCCGTCCCGTGGCCGGGTCGAAGGCGTCCGGCAGGTTGGTCTCCGCCGACACCATGTTGCGCGCGAAGCGCTCCCCCCACTGCGGCTGGTCGGCGGCCGAAGCCAGCACACAGCCGGCGAAACCGATAAGCAATCCACGGATCAGCATGCCCCAAGCTTCCCACACTTGGCCGGGCCAGAGCAAGCTATGCGGGCGGGTTTCCCAGCGGCTGAACCACCCAGGACGGACAAAAAGCCGTGACAAGGCAAGTGAAGGCTGGCTAATCTTGCCGAAGCGATGGCATGAATTCTTTACAGATTAAGATTCGCGATGTCCACTTTGCGCGCGACGTAATGCGGGTGGACTTGTTGGATGGGCGGACGATCTCCGTGCCATTGGCATGGTATCCGACGCTGCTCCATGCTACGGATGCCATCCGCCGTAAATGGAAGCCCTGTGGCGCCGGCTCAGGGATTCATTGGCCCGCGTTGGATTACCACCTGAATGCCGATGGATTGCTGGCCGGCTTGCCGGAAGCGGCCGGCGTAGCCGCCCATAAAGCCGCTTTGAAATCGGCGTGAGGTGGGAGCGGAATCGGCTCGCCCTGCGAAGCTTCAGCGCAGCAGGGTAACGCTTCCGGCCGGAACGCTCACGCGATCCGTCCACCAATCGCAACGCTATTCCCCCGTCTCACACCGCGGCGAGCAGCGCGTCCACCTGGTCGGTGCGCTCCCAGGTGAAGGTGTCGAGGTTGCGGGTGCGGCCAAAGTGGCCGTAGTTGGTGGTCGCCTGGTAGATCGGGCGCAGCAGGTCGAGTTGTTCGATGATCTGCGCCGGCTTGAGGCCGAAGACCCGGCGGACGGCCCGCTCGATCTTCAGATCGCTGGCGGCGCCGGTGCCGAAGGTGTCCACGAACACGCTGACCGGCTCGGGATGGCCGATGGCGTAGGCCACCTGGACCTCGCAACGGCGGGCGAGCTTGGCGGCGACGATGTTCTTGGCGATGTAGCGCATCATGTAGGCCGCGCTACGGTCCACCTTGCTCGGATCCTTGCCGGAGAAGGCGCCGCCGCCGTGGCGGCCCATGCCGCCGTAGCTGTCCACGATGATCTTGCGCCCGGTCAGGCCAGTGTCGCCGGCGGGTCCGCCGACGACGAAGCGGCCGGTGGGGTTGATCAGATAGGTGGTCCTGGGCGTCAGCAGCTTCTTCGGCAGCACCTTCCGGATGACCTCCTCGATGCAGAAGCGCTCGATTTCGGCGTGCTCGACATCCGCGGCGTGCTGCGTGGAAATGACCACGTTGGCGACCGCGGCGGGCCGGTTGTTCTCGTAGACCACGGAAACCTGGCTCTTGGCATCCGGACGCAGCCAGGGCACGCGACCGGACTTGCGGATGCGGGTCAGTTCACGGCCGAGGCGGTGGGCGAACATGATCGGGGCGGGCATGAGCTCCGGCGTCTCGTCGCAGGCGTAGCCGAACATCAAGCCCTGGTCGCCGGCGCCCTGCTCGGCGGTCTTCTTGCCTTTCGCCTTGCGCGCGTCGACGCCCTGGGCGATGTCCGGCGACTGCGTGGTGAGAAGGTTGTTGACGAACACCTTGTCGGCGTGAAAAACGTCGTCGTCGTGGGTGTAGCCGATGTCGCGGATGGCTTCGCGGACGACGGAGGCGATGTTGATGACGCTGTCAATGGGCTTCAGGCCGATCTTGGGGATGGTGATCTCGCCGCCGACGATCACGACATTGCACTTGGCGTAACACTCGCAGGCCACGCGGCTGCGCGAATCAATGCGCAGACAGGCGTCCAGCACCGCGTCGGAGAGGCGGTCGCAAACCTTGTCGGGATGGCCTTCGCCGACCGATTCGGACGTGAACATGAACGAACGCGCTTGAGTCATGGTGTGTTCCTTTGGTTTAAAAAACGCGGCGCAGTGTAACGCATTATTCCATCAATTCAAGGATTTCCGGCGCGGTCTGGCCGCAGAGCCGCCGGCAGGCGTCCATGATCTCCCCGGCGGAGCCGGAACGCAGGGCGGCCTGGGCCAGCTCCTCGGCCTGCGCGAAACGCACGCTGCGGATGGCGTCCTTGACCAGCGGCACGGCGGGCGGATTGACGCTGAATTCGTCCACGCCCAGGCCGATGAGCAGCGGCGCCAGCAGGGGGTTGCCTCCCATTTCGCCGCACAGGCCGATCCAGAGGCCGTGCTCGTGGCCCACGTCCACCGTGTGTTTGATGAGCTTGATGATCGCCGGGTTGGTGGGCTCGTACAGGCCGGCCACCAGCTCGTTGACGCGGTCCACGGCCAGGGTGTACTGCACGAGGTCATTCGTGCCGAGGCTGAAGAACTTGATGTGCGGCGCGATCAGGTCGGCGGTCAGGGCGGCCGAGGGCACTTCGATCATGACGCCCACCTCGATGTCCGGATCGAAGGGCACCCCGTGCTGCGCGAGTTCGGCCTGCGCCTCCGCCAGCAGCAGGTTAGCCGCGACGACTTCCTTCACGTTGCTGACCATGGGATACATGATCTTGATGTTCCGGTGCACGCTGGCGCGCAGAATGGCGCGCAACTGGGTCTTGAAAATCTCGGGCTGCGCCAGGCAGAAGCGGATGGCGCGCCAGCCCATGAAGGGATTGACCTGTTGCGGCATTTTCAGGTGCGAGAGGAACTTGTCGCCGCCGATGTCCATGGTGCGGATGATCGCCGCGGCGGGCGCGACGCGGCGGGCCACCTCGGCGTAGGCGGCGGCCTGCTCCTCCTCGGTGGGCAGTTTGTTCAGATACAGGTATTCCGTGCGGAACAAGCCGATGCCCGTGGCGCCGTTGGCCAGCACCGCGTCCACGTCGCCGGGCAGCCCGATGTTGCCCGAAAGGATCAGGCTGTAACCGTCCTGGGTCATCGCCGGCTGGTCCCGGAGCACCGCGAGGCGGGACTGGATGGTGCGCCGGGCCAGGGTGCGGCGTTCGTACCGGGCGCGGCGTGGCCGCGTGGGTCGCAGGTACAACAAGCCCTGGTAGCCGTCCACCAGGACCGGATCGCCGGCGTTGAGGCGTACGCTGACATCATGCATGCCCACGATGGCAGGGATGCCCAGCGCCCGGGCCATGATCGCGGTATGGGACGTGGGACTGCCCAGGTCGGTGACGAAGGCCAGCACCTTGTTTTTGTTCAGGCCGGCTGTTTCCGAGGGCGTCAGGTCGCGGGCCACCAACACGCTCGGCTCCGTCAGGCTGGCCAGCGTGCGGCCGCTGTGGCCGGTCAGGTTCCGCATCATGCGCCGCCCGATGTCACGCAGGTCCACCGCCCGTTCCCGGAGGTAATCGTCGCCCAGGTTTTCCAGCGTCTGCGCGTAGCGGGTGGCCACATCGCGGACCACCGCTTCGATGTTCCGCCGCGTGGCCTGGACGGAGCGGGCGACCTCGTCCAGAAAACCGCGGTCCTCCAGGACCAGCAAATGCGCCTCGAAGATGGTCGCGCTTTCCGCGCCCAAGGTTTCCCGGACCCGCTGCTGGACGTCGCGGATTTGTTCGCGGGTGGCGGCGAGGGCTTCCGCAAAGCGCTGCAGTTCGCGTGGCACCTCCGCCGCGGTGATCTCGCGCTCGACCACGGTTTCGTCCTCGGCGGCCAGCAGAAAAGCCGGGCCCAAGGCGGTGCCGGGGGATACCCCGATGCCCTTGAATTCCAATTCGCCCGTGGCGGACGGCAGAAGGTTGGCGGTCATCTCAATCCTCAAAAAACTTTTGCCGGACCAGTTCTTCCAGCGCCTGCAGCGCCTCGGCGGCATCCGCACCCAGGGCCGTGATGCGGATCACGGCGCCCTGATAGCCTTCCAGCGTCAACAGGCCGATGATGCTTTTACCGGGAACCTTGAGGCCGTCCTTTTCCACCATGATCTCGCTTTGGAAATTATTGGCCGTCTTGACGAACAGGGCCGCCGGCCGGGCATGGATGCCGAACCGGTTCATAATCATCAGCTCCCGTGTCAGGGGGCAATTCGTGGCTTGGCTGGACTGGTCCTGGGTTGTCACTCCTCATCTGCTTTCACGACGAAAACCACCGCCCCGGCCCGGCCGCAGGCGGGTCATCGCAAAGCCCATGATAGCGTCCGCGCGGTTCCGAGGCAAGACGGCGTTGAATCCGTGACGCCGGCCGGGCCATCAGGGCCCGGCGCCGTCGGCCGCCGTGCTGCGGGCCTCCAGATGGGAGAGCGGCTCGCGGATCTTGTGATCCTGCCATTTGTCGATCTGCCGCTCGATTTGTTTGGCGGCTTTGTCCACGGCGCCGGCGATGGACGCATACATGTCGGGGCTCTCCGCCTCGGACTCCACGCGCAGATGGTGCGGCCCCTGCACGACCACCTCGGCGAGATGGCGATGTTTCTCGATGTCGAGAATGAGATGCGCGTTGACGATGCGGGGATAGGCGGCAAACGCATGCGCGAGCCGGTCGTGCGCATAATCCCGGATGGCCTCGGTGACTTCCATGTGCCGGCCTGTGACGCTGATCTGCATCGGAATCTCCTTTCGTATGGGCTGTGTTTACATGCTGAATCGCGGGCCCAGGTAGAGCGCGCGGCTCACTTCATCATGGATGAGAAAAGAGCTGGTACCCTCGCGGAGCACCTTGCCCTCGCAAATGAGATAGGCGCGGTCCACGACGGCCAGGGTTTCACGGACGTTGTGGTCGGTGATGAGGATGCCGAGGCCCTTGGCCTTGAGGCCCATGATGATCTGCTGGACGTCGTAGACGGCGAGCGGGTCCACGCCGCTGAAGGGTTCGTCCAGCAGGATCAGCGCCGGGTTGGTGACAAGGGCGCGGGTGATTTCCAGCCGGCGGCGCTCGCCGCCGCTCAGCGTATAGGCGCGCTGATCCGCGAGGTAGCCGATCTTCAGTTCCTCCAGCAGGACATCCAGGCGCGCGCGGCGCTCGCGGGCGGAGAGCGGCAGGGTTTCGAGAATGGCCATGACGTTTTCCCGGACCGTCAGCCGCCGGAAGATGGAGGGCTCCTGCGACAGATAGCCCATGCCCTGGCGGGCGCGGCGAAACATGGGTTCACCGGTGATGTCGCGCCCCTGGAAAAAGACCCGGCCGGCCGTGGGCTTGATCAGACCGACAATCATGTAGAAGCTGGTGGTCTTGCCCGCGCCGTTGGGACCGAGCAGGCCAACGATCTCGCCGCGCTGAACCTTGAGATTGACGCCGTTGACCACCTTGCGGCGGTGGTACGCCTTGACCAGTTCCCGTGTTTCCACCAGCTCGCTGCCGGGGGTGGCGGTCTTATTTTCCAAGGTGGAGGAGTGGATCATTCGAACCGCCCTTCTCCGGGTAAATGAACAGGCGCGCCTGCGGATAAACCACCATGCGGTTCTCGTTGCGCCAAAAAGTGATGATCTCGCCCTCGAGCAGGTCCCGGCCGCGCCGGACGCGAGGTTTGCCCGTGAGCACAATCTTGCCCGAAGCCACGTCGTAGGTAGCCACGTTGGACGTGGCCACCTTGTCCGCCTGCCGGATGGTGACGCTGCCCTCGGCTTTGAGGGATTGGACCGCGTTGTTCGCGTCGAAGACCACCAGGAGCTTGTCGGAGGTGAGTTGCATCTGCGGGTCCGTGACGACAACGTGTTCCTCGAACAGCGCAAATTTCTGCTTGTAGTCGAAAGTCAGCCGCTCGGAGGTGACCACCGTCGCTTCCTCGCCGTCGCCCGCCTTGACCGCCTGGTCCGTCGTGTTGGTTTCCTTGGCCGCGGCCGCCCTGCCGGCGGCCGGCAGCGACAGCGATAGCCCCAGCGCCAGCATCCACCGCGCGATTGACCTCATGGCAGCCTTCCTTGGTTCAGTTCCCGCCGCGTACCTTTGAGCACCACTTTGACATCCTTCAGAATCTTAAACCGCTCTTCCCGGTTGTTGAACAGAAAACCGGTGCCGGTAATCACCATGGTGTCCCGGGCGATGCGCACCGGCCCCTCCGATTGAGCCGTGTTGCGGGCGCGGTCAAAAAGGCACAGCGGCGCCGTAACCCGCATATTCACCTGGGTGCCCTCGTAAAATTCGACCTTCAAACCGGTGATTTCGATGTTGCCGTCGGGCAGGCTCTTGGCCAGATCGCCGAACAACTGGCTTTTCAGGCGCCCCTGTTCGTCGTACTCCGGTATGCGGACGCCGGCTACATTCAGAAACTCCGCGTTCTGCGCCCACGCCATCCAGACCACCGCCCACAATAAGACCCCCGCCAACCCTTTCCCGTTCATCCTCATCTTTCGCTCCGCTTGCCTCGCACCGTCTCCATTCCGCGGCCCGCCGTCACGCCCGCGGCTGGCGCGCGCTCGGCCGCACGATCCGGTCAATCGCGCGCAACTGCCGCCACCACCCGCGCAGCGCGGCGAACGGAATCGCGTTGGCCGCGTCGGAGAGCGCTTGCGCCGGGTGCATGTGCGTTTCCACGAACACGCCGTCGCAGCCCATGGCCACCGCCGCGCGCGCCAGCAACGGCGCCAGGCGCCCGTCACCGCCCGAGCGGTCGCCCGCGCCGCCGGGCAACTGCACGCTGTGCGTCGCGTCGAAGATCACCGGGTAGCCGAACGCGCGCAGAAGCGGCAGGCTGCGCAGGTCCGCCACCAGGTTGTTGTAGCCGAAGCTCACGCCGCGTTCGGTCACGAGGATCCGGCGGTTGCTGGTGCTCTCGAGCTTGGCGATCACGTGCCGGATATCCCATGGCGCCAGGAACTGGCCCTTCTTGATGTTCACCACGCGGCCGCTCGCGCCAAGCGCCAGCACCAGATCCGTCTGCCGGCAGAGAAACGCGGGCAGTTGGAGCACGTCGGCCACCTGCGCGGCGAGCGGCACTTCCGCCTCGCTGTGCACGTCCGTCAGGATGGGCAGGCCGTACCGCTCCTTGACTTCGCGCAGGATCGCCAGGCCCTTGGACAGGCCCGGCCCGCGGTACGAGGTGTGCGCGGTCCGGTTGGCCTTGTCATAGGAGGCCTTGAAGATGAGCGGAATCTTTTCGGAGTGCGCCAGCCGGGCGAGTCGCGCCGCGAGGGCCAGGCAGCCCGCGCGGCTCTCGATCACGCACGGCCCGGCGATCAACGCCAGCGGCTGCCGTCCGCCGATCCGCACCGGACCAATCTGGATGATGCGTGGGATCATGGCTTGCCGGGTCGCGGATCTCTATCGCTAGTATACACCATGCTGCGTCTTATCCCGAGGCCCCCGTTCCGCCCAGCCCCCGCTTCCGCATTTCCGCCTCCACCCGCGCTGCGTCCTGCGGCGTATCCACGCCCAAGCCGGTATCGCGGACCTCCAGCACCTTCATGCGCCCGCCCAGCCATAGCGCCCGGAGCTGTTCCAATTTCTCGGCCTGCTCCAAGGCGCACGGCGGGGTGGCCACCAGCCGCTCCAGGAAGGCCCGCCGATAGGCATACACTCCTATATGCCGGTAATATAAGCCATCCCGGCCTTCCGTGCCAGTGCCCTTTTCGCGGAGGAACGGAATGGCGGCGCGCGAGAAGTACAACGCCTGCCCGTCGCGGCCGCATACCACTTTCACCACCGACGGCTGGTCCGCGTCCCGCGGATCGGCCAGCGGCGCGGCGGCGGTCGCCATGTCCCAGGCCGCGTCCTCCGCCAGCGTCCGCCCCAGTTCGTCAATCAGCGCCGGCTCGATCAGCGGCTCATCGCCCTGGATGTTGATGACCACGTCCGCCGGGATCCCGCGCATGGCCTCCGCGATCCGATCCGTGCCCGAGGGGTGGTGCGGCGACGTCAGCACGGCCTCCGCGCCGGCTTGCTGCGCGGCGGCGCGGATGCGTTCGTCATCCGTCGCCACCAGCACGCGGGCGAGCGTGCGGGCCTGCTGCGCCCGCTCGATCACCCACTGGATCAGCGGCCGGCCCAGCAGCGGATGCAGGCTCTTGCCGGGGAATCGCGTGGACCCCCACCGCGCCGGAATGACCCCCACAATCATGCTCATCGTTCGTCCCCTGTACCCGCCGCCATCTTGAAAGTCCGCCGCCGAAAGTCAAGCCAACCCGGCAAATGATTTGGCCGCGGCTCACGGCTGAGCAAGGTCTTCGATCGTAAGGTTGCGGAAGGAAATCTCCGCTTTGCAGCCGCCATGAATCTGGAGCGCAATCAAGCCGTGCTGCGGCAGGGCCGGGTCGGTTTCGGTGTAATCCACGGTGGGCGCGCCGTTGAGCCTAATCTGAATGCGTGGGCCGACACAGCGCACCTCATAGCGATTCCAGTCGCCCGCCTTTTCCAGTCGCTTGATTTGTTCGTCCGTGGCGCGCGCCAGGAACTTGTTGCGCCGCGATTCGTCGTAGAGGCAACCGGAATGGCCGGCGCCGATGTCCGCCTGGAAGCCGCTCATTTCGTTGGGCGGCCGCGGCACGCGGACGCTGCGGAATTGCACGCCGCCGTTCACAAAGCCCGCGGTGCCCACCAGTTTGTATTCCACGCGGAGGACGAAGTTGGTGAAGTTCCGCGCGGTGGCCAGAAACTCGTTGCGCGGATTGCCCTGCAGGGAGCCGCCGACGATCACGCCGTCCCGCACGCGCCACACCTTCGGGTTGCCTTCCCAGCCCGCCAGCGACCGGCCATCGAAGAGCGAAGTCTGTTGGCTCTGGTGGGCGCTGGGTCCGGTCAGCTTCAAAGCCGCGTTGCGAATGTCCGCGTTTTTCACGCGGGCTGCGATTTTCGCGAGGGCCTCCTGGAGCGCGGCGGAATCGTCCGGCTTAAGCGCGGGGGCCATCTGGACGATGGCCATAGCCGCCTCGTTCTGCACGTCCGGGTCTTCCAGATAGGGCGCTACCAAGCGAAAACTGGCGAGGGTCTGCAAGCGGCCCAAACCCGAAATCAGCAACCGCCGCTCGGCCGGGGTCTGCGCCGCCGGGCTGGCCCGTTGAAACCACCCCGCCACCGTTTCGTCGGGGCTTTGGTGTGCGTCCGCGGCCGTGGTGGCCAACTGGATCGCGGAGCGCAGCGCATGCTGGCGCAGGGCGGGAGTTGCCCCGGTCTGAACCACGGACAGCAGTTCATCGATGGGACTCGGGTCCGGCCAACGGGCCAAGTGCGCGAGGGTGTTGACCGCCACCGCTTCCTGGGTGTCGTGCAGGGTGGCCAGGATGGCCGGCAGGGCCTTGGCATAGCCGAGCGACACCAGGATTCTGATCCAGGCATTCTTCAGGGCCGGATCGGTGGTTTGCTGCAACTCGGCCAGCACGACGGCGCCGCCCGGCGCTGTCGCATCCGTTCGTGTGCAGGCGCCCAGCACCGCCTGCGCGGCAGCCTCCCGCACGGCCTCGTCCCGGCCCGCCTTGGTCAGTCCGATCAGCGCGGACAGCTCCCTGGGGCCCGCAAGGAATTGCAGGGCGCGGAGCGCGGCGACGCTGACCTTCGCATCGGGATCAGCGGCCTGTTTGAGCAGTGCGCCGGTAACGTTCAGCGTCCTCCGGCGTTCCAACAGACGGATCAATTGGACGCGCACGCCGGCGTCGGTGGCCGAGACCATGGTCTTGACGATCTGTTCGTCCACTGCGGCGCCCTTCATTTGCCCCAAATAGTTCATGGCAAGGGCCGATTCCTCGACGCTCCGGTTATCCGCCACCGCTTGGAGGAACACCCCCGCCTCGGCGGTGCCCCCGATCTGACCCAAGACCCTCAAGGCGGTCTTCCGGACCTCCGCATCGTCGCTGGCCGTTTTGGCCTGAAGCACCTGGAGCGACTGCGCGTTATGACAATCCGCCAACGCGGCCAGCAGTTGGAACTGCAGCTCGGGCACAGCGCAGCTGAGTTCGGCATTCAAAGCGTTGGCCAGGGTGTCACTGGGAATCTCGCGGATGGCAAAGAGCGCGGCGTTGCGCAGGAGGCGGTCCTTGGATCGCAGTTGCTCGATGAGCAAGCGCACGCCCTCTATTTTCCGGGTGACGATCGCGCCGCGCGTCGCGCCCGCCCGAAGCACCGGGGGCACGTCCGCCTGGCGTACGGCGTCATACAGTGCCGTCGCCGGGCCTGCGCGGCCCTCGGCCAACTGTTGTTCGGCCGCCAACAGACAGGCGGCCGCAGCCCCCGCACGGTTCGTCGCCGCGCCCTGAGCCAGGGTTTGCTGGAGGATCCGAACGGATTCGTCCGTCGCAATGCGCCCCAAGGCCAGCCAGGCCGCCTGGCTTACGCCGGCCGCGGGATCCTCGGCCAGCTTGCGCAAGAGGCCGACCGCCTGGGCGTCGCGCAGCACGCCGAGTGAATCAATCACGCCGGCGAGCAGGTTGCCGTGGAGCGCAGCGGCGGCGGCCCGGAGGGCCTCGGCCGCGCTGGGATCGGGAATTCCTTCCAGCCCGCTGCGTGCGTAAGCGCTGAGATGCTCATCCGCCAGCAGCGCCGCCAGGGCGGGGACCGCCTCCCGCTGGCCGCATTCGCCGAGTTGCTGACAAGCGCGGGCCTTGTCGTAGAACGGGCTATTGGACTGAAGAACCTCGATCAGTTTCCGGGTCTTTTCGCCCGGGCTGTCCGCGGCCGTCGCGTGGGCCGCCAGCAGGCCGGCGGCCATCACGGTCAGCAGTACAAAGCGTCTCCGCATAAGCTTGAGTGGATTGACGGCGGCGCTCACAGGTTGAAGCTCCAGGGTTCCCGCGTTGCGCGGCGGCGCATACGGTTGGCCTCTTCGTCGCCGACAAACTCTTCTTTGACCGGATCGAGTGTGAGCTTGCGGCCCAACTGCCAGGCGAGCTGGGCCGCGAAACACGCGATGTGCGCGCGGCGCATGACGCCGGGGTTGCACACCGGCCAAGCCCGGGATTTGACGCAATCGAAGAAATTCCGCCCGTGTCCCGCCGAACTAAGCCCGGTGCCGCCCAACTGACCGGTCTGAAATTTCGCCAGATTATCGGAAAGAACGATTTTCCCATTGTCCCCGGTTTCGACCCACCCTTCGTCGCCTTCAAAGCGCACCGGGCAGGTGCCGGAGGACGTGCGGTATTGCGGATCGCGGTTGCCGAACGCGGTCGGCAGGAAGTCGCAGATCAATTTGACGCCGTTGGCATACTTGGCGACAACCGCGGTGGGCGTCGCTTCGTACTCGAGGGGCATGGTATGGTCGGCCTGGTTGGCCCACTGGCACAAGTCCACGGTGTGCGCGCCCCAGTCGAGGAAGTTGCCGCCCGCTTCGAAGTCATGGTGGCCGCGCCAGCCCCCGCTGACATAGCGGCTGTTGTACGGCCGCCACGGGGCCGGCCCCAGCCACCGATCCCAGTCGCACTGGTCACGGGGCGGTTCGGGCTCGGCGGGCAGCCAGGCATAGCTCTTGGCGGGAACATACACCGAGGCATGGAGGGTGTGGAGCCGCCCCAGGCTGCCCCGCTGGGCCAGGTGGACGGCGTACTGAAAGTTGCTGATGCTCCGCCGCTGGGTTCCGGCCTGAAACACACGCCCATAACGCTGGAGGCCATCGGCCAGCGACTGGATCTCATGAATGGTCAGGCCGCACGGTTTTTCGCTGTAGACATCCTTGCCGGCCTGCGCGGCGAGCAGCGCGGCCAGGGCGTGCCAATGATCCCCGGTGGCAATCAGTACGGCATCGATATCGGGCCGGGCGAGCAACTCGAACATGTCGCGGTACATGACGCAATCCGTGTTGCCGTAATGGGCATCAACCATCCGCTTGACCTGCTCACGCCGGCGGCGCTGCACATCGCAGACCGCCACGAAGTGAACATCCTTCTCGGGGAGCATCATGCTCAGGTCATATTGACCGCGCGGGCCGAGGCCAATGCCACCCAGCACTATCTTCTCGCTGGGCGCCACGGCGCCGTCCCGGCCCAAGGCCCGGGCCGGCCGGATCCACGGCAGCGCCAACGCGCCGCCCGCCGCAAGGGTTTGTCCAAGAAAAGTGCGGCGATTCATCGTTTTCATCGGTGGTGCGTAACGCATCTAACGGCACCAAACTCTCAGGAAAGCAGTCGCCGGGCAAGACCAAAGCAGCCAACCCGTCCCATCCGGCCCAAGAGATTGCGCGGCCTCGCATCCGCGGCGCTGCGCGCCCAGCCCGGTTTTGCCGCCGCGGTGCGTTGCGGCCGGCGGAGTTCCCCGGCGTGGCGCAGGCCGGCAACCCGGCGAGTTACGTCAAAATAAATGTTGTGAAGAAGGATTGACACCCGCCGCCGTGTCCATTAGAGTCCGCCCCTCGATTCGACGCGCGAAGGGCACGCATGAAGACAACGATAATGAAGCCGGCGGATGTCAAACGGGAATGGCACCTCGTGGATGCCACGGATAAACCCGTGGGCCGGCTGGCGGTCAAGATTGCCAAACTGTTGCGGGGCAAGGATAAACCGATTTTCACGCCGCACGTGGATATGGGCGATTTTGTCGTGGTACTCAACGCGGCCAAGGTCAAGCTGACCGGCGCCAAGGAATCCCAGAAGCTCTATAAGAGCTATTCGCTGTACCCGGGCGGCTTGAAGACCAAGACCGCCGCCATGGTGCGGGCGACGAATCCCGGTTTTCTGATCGAGCACGCGGTGCGCGACATGCTGCCCAAGAACCGGCTCAGCCGCACGCTGTTCAAACGGCTGCACGTGTATGCCGGCGCCGAGCATCCGCATGCCGCGCAGCAGCCCCGGCCGCTGGCGTAGGCCTCGTACATTAGGGAGAAGAAACCGTGGTAAACCAAGCACCTGAATTCGCCGCCACCGGGCGCCGCAAAACGGCGACGGCCCACGTACGCCTGGTAGCGGGCACCGGCAACGTCCTGGTCAACAACCGGGCCTACGCCGAGTATTTCCCCATGGAAACCTTGCGCATCTATATCGAGCAGCCGCTCAAGGCCACCGGCACCGTCGGCAAGTTCGACATCAAGGCTGCCATTAACGGCGGCGGGCTCGACGGCCAGGCGGGCGCCATGCGGCACGGCATCGCCCGCGCGCTGCTCGTGGTCGATGCGGCGCTCCGGGAGGCGTTGAAGAAGGGCGGCTTCCTGACCCGCGACTCCCGCATGAAAGAGCGCAAGAAAATGGGCCAGCCCGGCGCCCGCAAGCGCTTCCAATTCTCCAAACGTTAATCGCGCGGACACGGCGGATGGACCCTCGGCCCCGAAGCCGCCTGCCGCCTTCGGGAGGCCCGGTTTTCCGGTTTCCCTTCTGCCGCCATGAGTGGGCAAAGGTATGATGAGGAACAAGGCCAAGATAATCATATGCGAAACCTTCCGGTTGCCGCCGGGCTTCCGCGCCGCGGGGGTGGCGGCCGGCTTGAAGAAAAGCGGCCGCAAGGACCTGGCGCTGTTCATCTCCGACCTGCCGGCCGCCATCGCCGGCGTCTTCACCACCAACCAGGTACAGGCCGCGCCGGTCAAGCTGGACCGCCGGCGGCTGGCGGGCGGCGTGGGGCGCGCGATCGTCGTCAACAGCGGCAACGCCAACGCCTGCAACGGTCCGCGCGGCCTGCGCGACGCGGACCGCATGACGGCGCTCACGGCCGAACTGCTGGGCCTGACCAAGCTGCAGGTCTTCGTCTGCTCCACGGGCCGGATCGGCCTGCCCCTGCCGATGGACGTGATCGAGCCGGGCATCCGCCAGGCCGTGGCGGCCCTCGCGCCGCGCGGCGGCCGGGACGCCGCCACCGCGATCATGACCACCGACACGCGCAGCAAGCACGCCACCGTCACGTTCCCCGTCAACGGCCGGACCGTGACGCTCGCCGGCTGCGCCAAGGGCTCCGGCATGATCGAGCCGAAGATGGGCACCATGCTCGCCTTTCTGCTGACCGACGCCAACGTGGACCGGCCGTCCCTGCAGGCGTGCCTGGCGGCGGCGGCGGACGACAGCTTCAATCGCGTTTCCGTGGACGGCGACCGCAGCACGAACGATACGGTGCTGATGCTGGCCAACGGCGCGGCGGGCCATGCGCTGTTGCGGCCCGGGCACGCGGACTGGCCCGTGTTCGATGCCGCCGTCCGTCAGTTGACGCTCAACCTGGCCCTCAAGATGGCCCGGGACGGCGAGGGCGCCACCAAGCTCGTCACCGTCCGCGTATGCGGCGCGCGGAATGACGCCGAGGCGGATCTGGCCGCGCGGGCAGTGGCCAACTCGTTGCTGGTCAAAACCTCCTGGGTCGGCGACTATCCGAACTGGGGCCGGATCATGGACGCCCTGGGCTATTCGCCGGCCAAGGTCGTCGAGGAGCGCGTGGACATTGGCTACGACGGCTTGCCGGCGGTACGCGGCGGCGTCCGGGCCGGCACGGAGCTGGCGCGGCTGAAGCGGATTCAGCGGCAGAAGGCTTTCACGCTGGCGATCAACCTGAACCTCGGGCCGGGGGCGGCGGTGGTGTACACCTGCGATTGCACCGAGGAATACGTGCGCATCAATTACGCGGAATAAGCATGAAGCAAATCATCGCCAAGGCGGAGGTCTTGATCGAGGCGCTGCCGCACATCCAGCGGTTTCGCGGCGAAATCGTGGTGGTCAAGTTCGGCGGCAGCGCGATGGAAGAGCGGGCGTGCGTGGAGCGCGTGCTGCAGGACGTGGCGTTCATGGAATGCGTGGGCCTGCGCCCCGTGGTGGTGCACGGCGGCGGCAAGGCGATCAACGCGCGGATGAAGGACGCCGGGCTCAAGCCGCATTTCGTCCAGGGCCTGCGGGTGACCGACGAGGCCTCCATGCGGATCGTCGAACAGGTGCTCAACCAGGAGCTCAATCCGGACTTGGTCACCACGCTGGAAGGCTTCGGCTGCAAGGCACGCGGCATCCACGGCGAGGACATCCTGCAGGTGGCGAAGCTGAAGCGCCAGGACGAGGCCACCGGCCAGTGGCTGGAGTGGGGCTATGTCGGCACGGTCGTCGGCGCGGATGTCGAACCGATCAAGGCGTATCTGCAGGCGGGCATCACGCCCGTCATCACCCCGCTCGGCCGTGGGCCGGACCACCAGCTCTACAACATCAATGCCGATGAGGCCGCCGCCGCCCTGGCCGAACGGCTCCAGGCGCGCAAACTGGTGTTTTTGTCCGATGTGCCCGGGCTGCTGGCCAAGCTGGACGATCCGGCCTCGCTGATCTCGACCCTGCGCCTGAGCGAGGTGGAGGACCTGATCGCCCGCGGCGTGATCAGCGGCGGGATGCTGCCGAAAATCAGCGGCGCGCTCAAGGCGCTCCGGGCGGGCGTGCGCAAGACGCACATCATTGACGCCGCCCTGCCGCATTCGTTGTTGCTGGAATTGTTCACCAACCAGGGCGTCGGCACGGAAATCGTGCCTTAGCGCACGGAGACCGGGGCTGGGCCGGACGGTAAACAGGGGCGTGGACAGGTGCGCCGGCGATTGGTAGATTGGCCGCACGTTGACCAAGGGGCCGGCGTTGGGCCGGGCGGTAGGGCCAGGAGGGGACTATGGACATGGAACAAATCCGGCAGGTCATTGACTTGATGAAGGCCAACGACCTGTGCGAGTTCGAGATGGAGGAGGAAGGCTTTCGCATTGCGGTCAAGCGCCGGAACGGCACGGAACCCGCCGTCGTCGTGTCGCCCGCGGCGTCGTTCCCCGGTGGTGCGCCGCCGGCGTCCGCCGCCGCGCCCGCGGCGCCGGCCGTGGCGCCCGCCGCCGCCGATGACGGGAAAACAGTGGAGATCAAGTCGCCGATCGTCGGAACCTTCTATCGTTCGCCGGCGCCGGATGCCCCGCCGTTTGTGGGCGTGGGCTCGCACATTGACGCGGAAACCGTGGTCTGCATCGTGGAAGCGATGAAGGTGATGAACGAAATCAAGGCGGAGGTCAAGGGCACGATCCGCAAGGTGCTGGTGGAAAACGCCACCGCGGTGCAGTTCGGGCAGCCGCTGTTCCTCGTGGAGCTGGACTAGCGCCCATGTTCGAACGCATCCTGATCGCCAATCGCGGCGAAATTGCCGTGCGCATCATCCGGACCTGCCGGGAAATGGGCCTCCGGACCGTGGCGGTGTATTCCACCGCGGATGAGTCGTCCCTGCACGTGCAGTTGGCGGACGAAGCCATCTGCATCGGGCCGCCGCCCGCGCGGGACAGTTACCTGAAGATCTCCAACATCATCAGCGCCGCGGAGATTGCCGACGTGGACGCGATTCATCCAGGCTACGGCTTCCTGGCCGAAAACGCACATTTTGCCGAAATCTGCAAGAACTGTAACATTGTGTTCATCGGCCCCACGGCGGAAAACATCCGGCTGATGGGCGACAAGATCCAGGCGCGGCAGATGATGCGCAAGGCCGGCGTGCCGATCACCCCCGGCAGCGACGCGGTGCAGAGCAAGGAGGAGGCGCTCAAGGTGGCCGAGCGGCTGGGGTATCCGGTGCTGATCAAGGCGGCGGCGGGCGGCGGCGGCAAGGGTATGCGGGTGGCGCGCAACGACGTGAGCCTGGTGCATGGCTTCATGACGGCCAGTTCGGAGGCAGAACGGGCCTTCGGCAATCCCACCGTGTATATCGAAAAGTACATCGAGCAGGCCCGCCATATCGAGGTGCAGATCATCGCCGACCACCACCGCAACGTGCTGCACCTCGGCGAGCGCGATTGCAGTCTCCAGCGGCGCCACCAGAAACTCATCGAGGAGTCGCCGAGCCCCGGCGTGACGGCGGATCAGCGCAAAAAGATCCTGCGCGCCGCCGTGCGCGCCGCGGAGGCCGTGAATTACCAGAACGCCGGCACGATCGAGTTTCTGTTCGACCAGAAAACCGGACAGTTTTATTTCATGGAAATGAACACTCGCATCCAGGTGGAGCATCCCGTGACGGAGGAGATCACCGGGGTGGATCTGGTGCGCGAGCAGATCCGCGTGGCAGCCGGCGGGAAGCTGTCCATTAACGAGCGCGACCTGAAGTTCAACGGGCACGCCATCGAGTTCCGCATCAACGCGGAGGATCCGGCGAAGAATTTCACCCCGAGCCCCGGCCTGGTGCGGGCCGTGCATTTTCCGGGCGGGCCTGGCGTGCGGGTGGATTCGCACGTGTACTGCGGCTACGAGATTTCACCTTACTACGACAGCATGATCGGCAAGCTGGTGGTGCATGCCCACACGCGGGCCGAAGCCATCGCCCGGATGGCCCGCGCGCTGGCCGAGTTCTCCATGGATGGGGTCGCCACCACGGTGCCGCTCGGCCAGGCGGTGCTGGGTGACGCCCGCTTCGCGCGCGGGGAATACAACACCGCGTTCCTGGAAAATTTCATGAAGGAAGTGTTCCTGATCAACTCCTGAGATCGGCGGACTGCCGCCGGGAGAAAGGCGTCGGGTCGTGATGGATTGGGCGCGCATCGCAACGGACTACCGCGCAGTCGCCGACTGGGTGTGCGGGCCCTTGCGGCCGAACATCGAGGCCGTGGCCGGGGAACTGGCCGCCCGGCTGCAGGCCGGCGGGAAGGTGCTGTTCTGCGGCAATGGCGGCAGCGCCGCCGATGCCCAGCATTTCGCCGGCGAATTCGTCAATCGCTTTTTGCGGGAGCGCCGCCCGTACGCCGGGCTGGCGTTGTCCACGGACACCTCGGTCATCTCGGCTATTGGCAACGACTATGGGTACGAGCTGATTTTCGAGAAGCAGGTGCGGGCGCTGGGCCGGCCCGGCGACGCGCTGGTGGCCATCTCCACCAGCGGCAACGCGGCGAATGTCTGCCGCGCGGTGCAGGCGGCGCGCGAGCTGGGGATCCTGACCGTGGGCCTGACCGGCGGATCGGGCGGCCAGTTGGCGGGGCTGGCGGACCGGTTGCTGTCCATCGCCTGCACCGCCAGCACGCCGCGGATCCAGGAGGGGCATCAGCTTGTGCTGCACCTGCTCTGCGAGCGGGTGGAGGACATCCTGCAATAGCGACCGCACGGGGCACCCGGCGCGCTGCCACAGGTCATGGAAGCGGGAAATCCGAAATCCGAATCTCGAAACTCGAAATAATATCGAACAAGGAAAACGTAAAATTCAAAACGGAGCACCGGGGAAGCCGCAGGGCTTCATCGTTTGGATATTAACATTTCGCATTTTTTTCTATTTTCGTGCTTCGATATTAGAATTTTATTTCTACCATGCCTTCCCGCAAAAACATCCAACTGGTGGTGGTCGGTTCCATCGGTCTGGACACCATCGCCACGCCGCGGACCCGCCGTGAAAACGTGCTCGGCGGCTCGGCCAGCTACGCCTGCGCCGCCGCCGCGCTGTTCACCCGCGTCGGTCTGGTGGGCGTGGTGGGCACCGATTTTGACGAGGAGCACCTCGCGCTCTACCGTCGCTTCGGTTGCGACCTCGCGGGGCTGCAGATCCGGGAGGGGCGCACGTTCCGCTGGTCCGGCGTGTATGAGGAGAACATGGACAACCGCCGGACGCTCAGCACGGAGCTCAACGTCTTCGCGGATTTCACGCCGCACCTGCCCCCGGCCTACCGCCGCGCGCCGTTTCTGTTCCTGGCCAACATCTCGCCGGAGCTGCAGTTGCATGTGCTCGACCAGATGCGGCCGCCGCGGTTCGTGGTGGCCGACACCATGGACCTCTGGATCAACACCGCGCTGCCGGCGCTGAAGCAGGTCATCCGGCGGGTGCACCTGCTGACGGTGAACGAATCCGAGGCGCGCCATCTCACCGGCCGGCGCTCGCTGCTCGAGGCCGCGCGCGTACTGCTGGGCTGGGGGCCGCGCCACGTGTTGATCAAGAAGGGCGAGCACGGCTGCAGCCTGTTTTCCCGCCGCGGCATGTTTCAACTGCCGGCGTTTCCGGTGCCGGATGTCCAGGATCCCACCGGCGCGGGCGACACCTTCGCCGGCGGTTTCATCGGCGCGCTGGCCGCGGGCGGCCGCGTCAGCGAAGCCCGGCTGCGCCGCGCCCTGGTCTATGGCAGCGTGGTGGCTTCCTTTGGCGTCGAAGCCTTCAGCCTGGACCGCCTGGACCGCCTCACCCGCCGCGTCCTCGCACAGCGCGTCCACGCCTTCCACCGCATGATCCGGGTGGACTGATATGCGACAGAGTTGGGTCGAAGTTGATTTGCGCGCGCTGGAGCACAACCTCCGGCTGCTGCGCGGGCGGCTGGCTCCGGAAGCCGCGCTGATGCCGGTGCTCAAGAGCGAGGCTTACGGCCACGGCCTGGTGCCCGTCGCCCGCTGTGCCCACGCGAACGGCGTCAACTGGTTCGCCGTGGCTTATCTGCACGAGGCGCTCGCGCTGCGGCCGGCGGTCGGCGCGGCAAAGATCCTGGTGCTGGGCGTGGTGGAGCCCGCCGACCTGCCGCAGCTCGTCCGGCACAACATCCTGCCGATCATCGCCAGCGAGGAGCACGCGCAGGCGCTCGAGGCCGCCGCCGGCGCCCAGGGCGTCAAGCTGCCGGTGCATCTCAAGTTGGATACCGGCATGGGGCGGCTGGGTTTGGTCTGGAGCGAAGCCGAACAGATACTGCCCCGCGTGGCGCGCCTGCCGCACCTGGACATCCAGGGGCTGTGCAGCCACTTTGCCGCCGTCGAGCCGGACGATCCGGACCGCGCCGGCCGCCAGCTCGAGCGTTTCCGGCAGGCCCGCGTGCTGCTGGAACGGGAGCTGGGCCGGCGCGTCTTCGCCCACATCTCCAGCAGCCGCGCCTTCCTGCACCTGCCCGGCGGACAGCTCGATGGGGTCCGCGTCGGCATTCTCCTGTATGGCTACGGCGCCGGCGCTTTCGCCGAACAGCTTCCGCTCCAGCCCGCGCTGCAGTGGAAGACCCACGTGGTCCAGGTCAAAACCGTGCCGGCCGATTTCCCCGTCGGTTACTACAGCACCTGGCGCACGACCGCGCCCACCGACCTCGCGACGATCGCCCTGGGCTACGCCGACGGCTACCTGCGCGTGCTGAGCAACAAGGGCCACGTGCTGATCCGCGGCCGGCGTTGTCCGGTCGTCGGGCGCGTGAGCATGAACTGGATCACCGTGGATTGCGGGCCAACCAGCGGCGTACGCACCGGCGACGAGGTCGTGCTGCTGGGCCGCCAGGGGGGCGAGGAGGTCTGGGCCGACGAACTGGCCGGCCTCTGCGGCACCATTGCCTACGAGATCCTGACCAGCATTGACCCCCGCCTCGAACGCCGGTATCCGGGCTGAACAAATTCGAACTCTCCTCGGAAGAATTGGCCCAATGGAGGTCACAGTTTGTGACCTCCAAGGCCAATCGCATGGGTTTGCGACATGCCCCCATGGCCTTCAAGGTATCGAACCGCACGGAAGCAACGGCCATCGAAAATTTAAAGCCGAAAATCACACTAGCGCCCCCGCGCGAGACCTTTCTGCCGTTCCCCCCGCCGCGCCCGCGCTCGATCATGCCTTTCCGTTCGCGTTCATTCGCGCTTTTCGCGGGCAAAATCTTTCCAGGTTCCCCCGCCGCCGGCAGGCTGCCGCCCGCCGTTATTGGCCCGATGGAGGTCACGGTTTATTACCTCCAAGGCAGATCGCATGGGTTTGCGCCAGCCCTTCGGTTTTGGTTCATACGCTTCGCGGCGGGATCTCCGCATTCTCTGCGGCAAATCCGCCGACCGCCTTCGATTTTCTCTGCCGCATAAAATCTGTGTCAATCTGCGAAAATCTGTGGAAGAAAACCCGGAAGTTTTATCCGCAGATTTATGGGATTTACACAGATTTCCATTCGGAGGAAGAACTTTCGGATGGATTAGCCGCAAAAGATCTCAAAGAACGCAAAAATCGGAAGGCCGAATTGCGGGGCGTGATTTACAGCTTCTTCCGCTTGGATTTATAATAATTGTAATTAAAAGTTGTACATTCGTCCGTATAGTGTAAAGTTCGCCGAAATAAAGCAGATGATGCCCACTGTTGAATTTTGTATCAATGGATTGGCAATGAATTATTGAAATCGTTATGGTGAATTAAAATAGATGTTGCCAACTAACGGATTTCTGGTAAAGTATCCGCCGGCAACGAGGTGATGATATGGCGATAAACAAACTCGATGGCGCTCAAGCATTGATCAAGTGCCTTGAAAATGAAGGCGTGGAGTACATCTTTGGCATTCCTGGCGGCGTTACCATCCCGATATTCGACGCCTTTGTGACAACCGGCACGAAGATCAAGTTCATTCTCTGCCGGCATGAGCAGGCGGCAACGCATATGGCGGACGGCTATGCGCGCGCCACGGGCCGGCCGGCGGTGGTGCTGGTGACCAGCGGGCCGGGGGCCACCAACACGCTGACAGGCATCATGACCGCCCACATGGATTCGGTGCCGATGATCGTGGTGTCCGGCCAGGTGCTGGCGACGATGCTGGGCAAGGACGCGTTTCAGGAGGCCGACATCTACGGGATAACGATGCCGGTGGTGAAGCACAGCTACCTCGTGCACGCGCCCAACGATATTCCGCGGGTGGTCCGCGAAGCGTTCCACATTGCCACCACGGGCCGGCCGGGCCCGGTGCTGATTGACCTGCCGAAGAACGTCAGCGTGGGCCCGTTCACGACCGACCTGCGCGCCGAGATGGACCTGCCCGGCTATCAGCCGCGGCCGGAGGCGGTGGACAAGGACGCGGTGCAGGCCATCGCCGAAGCGCTGAGCCGCGCCACGCGGCCGGTCATCCTCGTCGGCCGCGGCGCGATCATCGCCGACGCCTGCGCGGCGGTGAAGGCGCTGGCGGAGAAGCTGAACGCGCCGGTGGTCACCACGCTGCTGGGCAAGGGCGCCTTCCCGGAGACGCATCCGCTATCGCTGGGCATGCTGGGCATGCACGGCACGGCCTATGCCAACAAGGCGGTGACCGAGTGCGATCTGCTGCTGAACATCGGTTCGCGGTTTGACGACCGTATCCTTGGCATCCCCGGACAGTTCTGCCGCAACGCGGTGAAGATCCACATTGATATTGATCCGTCCGAGATCGGCAAGATGATCGTGCCGGACCTGCACTGCGTGGGCGACGCGCGCCTGGTCACGGAACTGCTGCTCAAGCAGGCGAGCCGGCTGGACACGGCCGACTGGCTCAAGCGGCTCAACGGCTTCAAGCGGGATTTCCCGCTGCAGTACCGGCGCACGGACGGGCTCAAGGTGCAGCACGTGATCGAGGAGGTGTATGCGCTCACCGGCGGTCGGGCGGTGGCGGTGACGGACGTCGGCCAGCACCAGATGTGGTCCGCCCAGTTCTGGAAGGTGGACCAGCGCCACAACTGGCTGAGCTCCGGCGGCGCGGGCACGATGGGCTACGGGTTCCCCGCCGCCCTCGGCGCCCAGTTCGGCCGGCCCAAGGACCTCGTGGTCGCGTTCGTCGGGGACGGCGGCTTCCAGATGACCCTGTGCGAACTGGCCACGGCGTGCGTCCACAAGCTGCCGGTCAAGGTTTTCATCATGAACAACCGCTACCTCGGCATGGTGCGCCAGTGGCAGGAGATGTTCTACGACGACCGCCGCAGCGGCGTGGACCTCGAGGGCAATCCGGACTTCGCCAAGCTCGCCGAGGCCTACGGCGCACGCGGCCTGCGCCTCAAGCGCGCCGCGGACGTGCGCAAGATCATCACGCGGGCGCTGGCGTATAACGACGGCCCCTGCGTCGTGGACTGCCACGTGGTGAAGGAGGAGAACGTCTTCCCCATGGTGCCGGCCGGCAAGATGCTCGAGGAAATGATCGTGACCTCGCCGGGGAAGAGCCGGGAAAAGAAGCAACCCGCGGCCCGCTGAGCCGCGGTCGGCCGCCGGCGGAAAACGGTAACGCAAGCAGGAGAGGAGCATGGCCATGCAACAGAACGGCAGGAAGGACGGCAACACGCACACCCTGAGCGTCACGGTGGCCAACAAGCCCGGCGTGCTGGCGCGCATTGCGCATGTCTTCGCGCGACGCGGCTTCAACATTGACTCGCTCGTGGTCTCCACCTCGGTGGAGGGCAATTTTTCCCGCATGACCATCACCGCCACCGGCGATCCCGCCGGCTTGGGACAGATCATCCAGCAGGTCAACAAGCTGGTGGACGTGATCCATTGCACCGACCATACCGGCGAGGATATCGTGCTCAAGGAGCTGGCGCTCATCAAAGTCCACGTGGGCGCGGAAGCCCGCAACGAGGTGCTCCAGATCGCCGATCACTTCGGGGCGGAGAGCGTGGATCTCACGGAAACCTCCATGATGCTCATGGCCACGGGCGACAGCGAAAAGGTGGACGCCATGCTGGCACTGCTCAAGAAATTCAAGATCATCGAACTGGTCCGTACCGGCAAGGTGCTCATGGCCCGCGGCGAGCTGCCGACGTGACCGGCCGCGGCCGGTTTTCACAGTCCGACGCAGCCACAACCAAAGAAAATTAAATAATCCGACTGCCGTCCGGCCCTACCTTCCCTAAGGCGGCCTCAGACCTTGCCGCAGGAGGGGCAGAGCGTGGCGATGGGACAGCCGGGGCAGTCGGGTTTGCGCGCGTAGCAGCAGCGCCGGCCGTGGAAGACCATGCCATGCGACCAGTCGGTCCAGTCCTCCTCCGGCAGGATGGCCTTGAGATCAAATTCGATCTTGTCGGGATCGTCGTTCTTCGTGAAGGTCAGCCGCTGCGAGAGGCGCTTGAAGTGCGTATCCACGATGATCCCCGGCTGGCCAAACACGGTCGCGATCAGCAGGTTGGCGGTCTTGCGGCCGATGCCGGGCAAGCCGATGAGCGTATCGAGGTCGCGCGGCAGCTCGCCCCCGAATTTTTCCATGAGCACCGCCGCGAGCGCGCGGATGTTCCTGGCCTTGTTGCGGAAGAAGCCGGTCGAGCGTATTTCGGCCTCCAGCGTAGCCTGCGGCGTGGCGACCCAGTCGGCGGCCGCGCGGTATTTCTTGAACAGCGCGGGTGTGACCAGGTTGACGCGCTTATCGGTGCACTGCGCGGACAGGATCGCCGCCACGGCGAGTTCCAGCGGCGTCTGCCAGTGCTGCAGCTCGCAGCCGGCGTCGGGATAGGCAACGCGCAGCCGCCGGAGGATGTCCGCCGCCCGCGCGCGCTGTTGGGCTTGGGTTTCGGGTTTTGATATCATGTTCAGACGGCGTTCTGGATGGCCCTGCGTCACGGTCGGAAGATAGCGCAAGCCCGACCGTGCGTCGAGCATCGCCGGTTGAGTGCTTCACCCATGATCTCGAACTTGCGCTCCACGGCACTGCGCTACTGTTCGCTGGCGCCATAGTCTACGAAGGTCCGGCCGGCTGGGAGGATATCGTGCAGGTGAGCGCGGACTTCATCCTTCATAGACCGGGATCCTTTCCCGGAGGACCCGCGCTTTGAAGTAGGGGTTGCGCAGGCTGTTGATGGTGAGTAGATCAACCTCACAGCCAAAAGTCGCTTCCAATTGATGGAGCAGGCCAAAGAATCTTCTTGCGGGTGCCTGATTGGGCGTGGCGAACTTGACCAGCAAATCAACGTCGCTTGTCGCGGTCGCGGCACCGCGCACGATTGACCCGAAGGCATCCAGCCGGCGCACCCCGAACTCGCGGCAGGCCGGCCCTACGCCTTTCTTGATGTCCTCAACGTGCATGACCGAAAGATGCCTGCCCTGCGGCCAGCTTTCAAGCCCGGAATGACCGTCAAAAAAACAAGGCGCAGCACCGGGTGGCGCTGCGCCTGTCCACGCCCATCGGCTGTGGGGTTATTGCGGCAGCGGCGGCGGGTGGCCGGCCTTGGCCTGCGCGTCCAGCTCGGCGAGCGCGGCCTTGCGGCTCAGGCGGACGCGGCCGGTTTCGTCCACGTCAATGCACTTGACCCACATCTCGTCGCCCACCTTGCAGATGTCGGTGACGCTGCGGATGCGCTGGTCGGCCATCTCGCTGATGTGCACCAGGCCGTCCTTGCCCGGCAGGATCTCGACGAACGCGCCGAACTCCTTGATGCCGGTGACGGTGCCGCGGTAGATCTTTCCGACTTCCGCCTCGGCGGCAATCAGGTTGATCTCGCGCTGGGCGGCCTCCATGGCCTCCTTGCTGGTGGCGAACACGCGCACGGTGCCGTCGTCCTCGATGTCGATCTGCGTGCCGGTGGTGTCGGTGATGCGGCGGATGTTTTTGCCGCCCGGGCCGATCAGGGCGCCGATGTTCTCGGGATTGATCTTGATGACCGTGATCCGCGGCGCGTGCTTCGAGAGGTCGGACCGCGGTGCGGCGATCAGCGACTGGATGAAGTCCAGCAGCTTGAGCCGGGCGGCGCGCGCCTGGGCGAACGCGCCCTCGACGAGCTCCCAGCGCAGGCCGCGCAGTTTGAGATCCACGTGGAAGCCGGTGATGCCCGTACGGGTGCCGGCGACCTTGAAGTCCATGTCGCCGCAATGATCCTCGGCGCCGATGATATCGGTGACGAGCTGGGCCTGGCGGCCGTCGGCGCTGGTGAACAGGCCGATGGAGATGCCCGCGACGGGCTTCAGCAGCGGGACGCCCGCATCCATCAGCGCCAGCGTGCCGGCGCAGACCGTGGCCATCGAACTGGAGCCGTTGGACTCCATGATCTCGGAGACGACCCGGACGGTGTAGGGGAAGTCCTTGGGCATCATCGGCGCGAGGGAGCGCTCCGCGAGCGCGCCGTGGCCGATCTCGCGCCGGCCCGTGAAGCCCAGGCGACCGACTTCGCCGACGCTGAACGGCGGGAAGTTGTAATGCAGGTAGAACTTTTTCTCGCTCGGGCCGCCGGCGAGGGCGTCCATCTCCTGGACGTCCGACGACGTGCCGAGCGTGACGGTGGCCATCGCCTGCGTCTCGCCCCGGGTGAACAGCGCCGAGCCGTGCGTGCGCGGCAGCAGGCTGACGCTGCCGCTCAACGGGCGCAAATCGTCCATGCCGCGGCCGCCGATGCGGTGGTGCTTGGTGAGCACCATGTCGCGGGTGGCCTCGATCTCGAGGGCGTCGAACAACTGGAAGAACTGTTCGGTGCTCATCGCCGGGAACAGCGCGACCAGCTTGGTCTTGAGCGCGTCCTTGACGGCGGTCACCGCGTCCTGGCGCTCCAGCTTGCCATTGATCATCAGCGCGGTTTCCAGCGCCTGGCCGGCGAGTTCGCGCGCTTGGGCGAGGTGCGTCTGGTCAACCTGGAGGTCGGCGAATTTCTTCTCCGGCCGGCCGAACTTGCGGCGCAGCTCGTGCTGGGCCTGGATCAACGGCTGGATCGCCGCGTGCGCCAGACGCATCGCCGCGAGCATGTCGGCCTCGGTGATTTCCTGCGCCGCGCCCTCGATCATCAGCGGCAACTCCTTGGTGCCGGCATAGATCAGGTTGAGGTCGCTCTGCTCAATCTCCTTCATCGTCGGATTGAGGATGAACTGGCCGTTGATGCGGCCGACGCGGACAGCGCCGATCGGGCCGGCAAACGGGATGTCCGTCAGCATCACGGCCGCGCTGGCGGCGTTGATGCTGAGAATATCGGACTCGTGCTCCTGATCGGTGCAGAGCATGTGGTTGACGATCTGCACGTCGTTGCGGTAGCCGTCGGGGAACAGCGGGCGCAGCGGGCGGTCGGTCATGCGGGCGATGAGGATCTCGCGCTCGCTCGGCCGGGTCTCGCGCTTGAAGTAGCCGCCCGGGAAGCGGCCCGCGGCGTAGAACTTTTCGCGGTACTCCACCTGCAGCGGGAAATAATCCACGCCTTCGCGGGGGGTCTTGGTCGTGGTCACGGCCGAGAAGACGATCGTCTCGCCCATCTGCACCGTGAGGGAGCCTTCGGCCTGGCGGGCCAGAAGACCGGATTCGAATTTCACTTTCTTGCCGCCGACATCCACTTCGACGAACTGCATGGTACTCATGTGCTGCTGCTCCTTCGGATCGCAGAGAAACAAGCCGGCCGCGCCGTGTGGCACCCCGGACGACGAACGGCACAACAGCGGCCCGCCAACGGCGGGCCAAGGCCGGTGCTGATACCGGGCTCATCCCGTGAGCCCGCGTTGGGGCAGGAATTTTACCGACGCAGACCCAGGCGCTCGATCAGCTTCTGATAGCGCGCTTCGTCCCTGCTGCTCAGATAATCGAGCAGGCGCCGACGCTTGCTCACCATCACGATCAGGCCACGGCGGGAGCTGTGGTCCTTCATGAATTTCTGCAGATGTTGCGTCAGATCCTTGATGCGCGTCGTCAGCAAGGCCACCTGGACTTCCACGGAGCCGGTGTCCCGGTCGTGGGTCTGGTAAGCCTGCTTGATGCTCGCCTTGGTTGCGTTTGCCATAACCTGTAACAGACCTATTTCTGTTTCTCTTTGCTCTTTCTTTTGTTGGTGTCGGCGTCAACTTAGCGCAGTCCGGCTTCCCTGTAAAGGGTTAAATAACGATGGCCGACCGCGGCGCGATTTGACATGCGCCGGCGCACCGGCCTAGAATGGCCCGTGGTGCGGCGGTGCGCGGCCCATAAAGGTGAAACGCCATGTCGGAATACCTGCAAAGCTTTTCCCCCCTCAGCCTGTTGGTGCTCCTGCTGCTGGGCGGCCTGCTGCCCGTCACCGGCGCGCTGCTGTGCGTCCGCCGCTTCCGCTCGGTCGAACGCCTGCGGCGCGACTACGACGTGATCGGCGCCACGTTCACCGTCATCGGCGGCTTGTACGGCGTGCTCCTGGCGTTCATGGTGATGACCGTCTCGACGCAGTTCAGCAACACCTTGACGTACTGCGAACAGGAGGGCAATGTGCTGGCCAACCTGCACCGCGATTCCTACGGCCTGCCGGCGACCAACCAGCTTCCCGTCCGGCAGGCGCTCATCCACTACGCCCGCGTGGTCGTCACGGACGAGTGGCCGGAGCTCAAACAGCGTTCCGACAGCCCGCGGGCGACGGCGGCGATGAACCGCATCTGGGAACAGTATCACCGCATCGAGCCCGGCACCGAACGGGAGAAGATCTGGCTGCAGGAATCCACGGCGCGGCTGAACGAGCTGGCCGGCCTGCGCCGGCTGCGCATCCTGGCCAGCCAGGACACGCTCAGCGGGGTACTGTGGGCGCTGTTGCTCGCCGGCGGCACCATCACCATCGGCTTCATGTACTTCTTCGGCGTCGAGCGGTTGCGTGCGCACCTGATCCTGACGCTGGCGTTGGGCGGCTTGATTCTGCTGATCCTCTTTGTCATCTACTCCTATGACAATCCCTTCTGGGGCGAACCGCACATCGACCCGACGGCCTTCCTCCGTTTCCTCGCCCGCCACCCCACGCCGGAGTGATATTTTGCTTGCCCGCCGTAGGTGCGGTCATTATCCTCCCGCCCCCAACGGGGCGCGCTTAACCGCGTCCGACCGTTGGAAACGAGGAGCGCCTATGACGGCCAACAAAAAACTGCAGCAATGGGTGGACGAGGTTGCGGCGCTGTGCCAGCCGGATCGTATCCGGTGGTGCGATGGTTCGCAGCAGGAAGCCGACGAACTGTGCGCCTTGATGGTCAAGAACGGCACATTCACGCCCATCCCGGCGCGGCCGAACAGTTTCTGGTGCCGCTCGAACCCCGGCGACGTCGCGCGCGTCGAGGACCGCACGTTCATCTGCTCCACGAGCAAGGACGACGCCGGCCCCACGAACAACTGGTGCGACCCGGCGGAGATGAAGACCAAGCTGCGCGGTCTGTTCCAGGGCGCCATGCGGGGCCGCACGCTGTACGTCATCCCGTTCAGCATGGGCCCGATCGGCTCGCCCATCGCCCACATCGGCGTCGAGCTGACCGACTCGCCCTACGTCGCAGTCAACATGCGCATCATGACGCGCATGGGCGCCCAGGTGTTGGAAGTCCTCGGCGCCGGGGGCGCGTTCGTGCCCTGCCTGCACTCCGCCGGCATGCCGCTCGTCGCGGGGCAGCCGGACGTCGCCTGGCCGTGCAACCCGGACCATAAGTACATCGTGCATTTTCCGGAAGAGCGTGCGATCTGGTCGTTCGGCAGCGGCTACGGCGGCAATGCGCTGCTCGGCAAGAAGTGCTTCTCGCTGCGCATCGCCTCGATCATGGCGCGTGACGGCGGCTGGCTGGCCGAGCACATGCTCATCCTGGGCCTGACCAATCCGCAGGGCCGGAAGATCTACGTCGCGGCGGCGTTCCCCAGCGCCTGCGGCAAAACCAACCTCGCCATGCTCACGCCGACCATCCCCGGCTGGAAGGCCGAGTGCGTCGGCGACGACATTGCGTGGATGAAGTTCGGCGCCGACGGCCGTCTCCACGCGATCAACCCCGAGGCCGGCTTCTTCGGCGTCGCCCCCGGCACCTCGCTGCACTCGAATCCGAACGCGATGCAGACGCTGACCAGGAACAGCATCTTCACCAACGTCGCGTTCGACGCGGCGCGGGGCGACGTCTGGTGGGAGGATATGACCGACCAGCCGCCGGCCAGACTCACGAGCTGGCTCGGCGAGGAGTGGACGCCCGGCGGCGGTAAGAAGGCGGCGCATCCGAACGCGCGCTACACCGCACCCGCCGCGCAATGCCCGGTGATTGATCCCGCGTGGCAGGATCCCGAGGGCGTGCCGATCTCCGCGATCCTCTTCGGCGGCCGCCGCCCGACCACCGTCCCGCTGGTTTTCGAGGCGCTGAGCTGGCAGCACGGTACGTTCCTCGGCGCGCAACAATCCTCCGAGACCACCGCGGCGCAGGCCGGCGCGGTGGGCGTCGCGCGGCGCGACCCGATGGCGATGCTGCCGTTCTGCGGTTACCACATGGGTGACTACTTTGCCCACTGGCTCAAGATCGGGGCGACGCCCGGCGTCAAGCTGCCGAAAATTTTCTACGTGAACTGGTTCCGGAAGTCGGCCGACGGCCGCTGGCTCTGGCCGGGCTTCGGCGAAAACGCGCGCGTGCTCAAATGGATCTTCGAACGCTGCGCCGGAACCGGCCGGGCCGTGCCGTCCGCCATCGGCTGGCTGCCCACATCCGACGCGCTCGACGTCAGCGGCCTGCACGTGCCGCCCGCCGATGTCGCCGAACTCTTGAGCGTGGACCAGGCCAAGTGGCTGGCCGAAATTCCCGCCATCCGCGAGCACTTCGCCAAATTCGGCGCGCGCCTGCCGCAAGGTCTGGCGGACGAACTCGACGCGCTGGAGCAAAGACTGAAGGCGTGAGGCTTAAGACCGAAGGCTGAGGACGGGAAGGCCTGTTCCGTCATGCTGCCGACCCCTGCCGGCTTGTCCGGCAGGTGAAGAAGTTTTGCGTCTAGACCGCTCCGGCGGAGCAAGCCCGCCGGGGGGCGACCCGACTAAATGCAGTCAATTGCATTTTGCTCATGAAAAAAATGCAGCGACCCGCTGATATTTCCAGACCTCGGGAACTACGGCCGCTCACTTTTACAAGCCAATTAGATTCTACGGGGATCTTTTCCAAGATTTGGAAATCCGACCTCGGCAGGGATGAATCAGCCTATGCCATTGACAAGTTGCGTGAGTATTCACCAAACAACTGGAAGCAAGTTAACTCGTTACGAATGGCAATTTTTTCCAGTTCGGCGCCGGCAAGTATGGCTAGTTCATCAGTAATCGCGTCGCGATCACTTGCCGAACTCCCCAGAGCGGTCCCAAAATATTTTACATAAAAACGTTCTTTGTGTTGCATCCCATTGGATTTTAACAGGGCAAGATTTTGCCGGTGATATGCAAACCCCAAGAAGAGGACAATTTGAGCCTCAAGAAACTTAGCTCTAATTGTTTCGATTTGACTCGTGTTGGGGTTGGTGCCTTCCCTGAAAGTTCGGATTTGATCAGCTAGTTTTACTAATTGTTCAGGTTCAGGGTCAGCGCCAAAATCAACGGAAACGGGCTGTTTCTGCCAAGAGAGAGATCCGACGATTCCATAAGGATGGAAAATCGTGAGACGCGACACCAATCTCGCTGCATCTTCTTGGTTGATCCTGTAATAATTTTGGAGTGAATAATAAAGAAAGTGTTCAACGCATCGATCATAATTGAAAATGATCAGAGTTAGTTTGGCGAGGCGATCTTCGATATCATCAACGCGGCAATTCTCCGTGAGCAACTGAAAGAACGCAGTAAACCAAGTTTTTTCTAGGGCGGCAAAGTCTGGAGAAAGCTTCCCTCTTTCCACGATAAAATACATCCCGCTTTTCTTTTCTGCCTCCAAAACAGCGCGAATAATGGCGAGCTTTCCACATTGCTCCAACCTGCGATTTCCCAGCTGCGTATCAATAAAATTGTCGATTGAATGCGCCTGTGGCATCGCATCACGAATGTGCTTCGCCGCGGTTAAATAGGGAGTAAAATTTTGGTCGGGAGGCGTGTTGCGCTTAGCTAATATGTGTAATGCCATATTTATCGTGGTATCGCTAATTTGCGGTGTATGTCCGTCTGGAAACCCAAAGTTTAGAAGATCTGCGATTTTCCGTTTTAAATCGGGGCCGGTTGGTAAGCCGCATTCAGCACTCGCGCCGGATCCCACAATGACGGCTGTTTGTTTCTCAATCATGTAACCGCTAATGCAAATCTAGTCGCGGCGTTTATGACGCACACCTACCACAACAATCCACCATCGTCAATGGCAGTGCCTGTTCCGGCAGACCGGCCAGACGCTGGCTGGCCGAACTGGCGGCCTGAGGGTCAAGACGTTACGGGCCGTCGGTACGGAACGGCAGCGCAGGCAAGCCATCCTTGTTGAACAGGTTGGCCCACGGATGGGTGCCGGCCCAGGCATAACGGACCGCCACCGGCTTCGCCACCTTGGCACTCGACACCACCACCGTATTGCCTTCTATCACGGCATCCGCCCAGACCCATTTCCTGCTTGCCACGGCGGAGTCTTGGGACGGAGCCGGGCCATCTTCGCCGGCCACCGCAAATCCCTGCAGCTTGCCCGGCCCCGGGCCAGCCTGCAGTGCGCCTGTTGGCCCTGAGCCTGCCTGCGGTGAGTTTATCGAATCCGTCGAAGGGGCCGAACCCGTCGAAGGTGTCGAACCTGCCGCCGCGGCGTTCTTCCGAACGGCCAGCCCCTGGCCGACGTGATCAAAGCTGACGATCACCTTGCCGCCATCAAGCTTGTGCGCTTTGTAAACCGGCCCATAGATCTCCACGTTCCGGCCGTACACCGCGCCCAGCGCCACCCGCGCGCCCCTGGCGCCATAACCCGACTTGTTCACGGGATGTACCCCAGAGCCCAGGTCACTGCTGGTCACCATGAACGTAGCGGGATACGTCATGATGCGGATATGTACGGCACGGCTTTTCCCGTCGCTTGGAACACCCCCGGGCAGCGCGGTAAACTTCTCCGCCCGGCAGGTAACCGGGTCGGCCGGATCCCAGGCGCAGCCGCCGCCACTGGGTTTCTGCACGTAGATGAACGGAAAATCCTGTCCCCACTCCTTGCGCCAGCCTTTGATCAAGGCGCCCATCAGGGTGTATTGATCGATTCCCTCGATCGCTGTGCCGCTTTCGCCCTGGTCCCACAGCACTCCGCGGATGGCATACGGTATGTAGGGTCGTATGTGGCGCTCGTACAGATGGCCAAGCTGGCCCTTGCATTCACCGGGCTTAATCGGTTTCTGCGGCGCCTTGGGCAGCTTTGGCACATTATTCGTCTTGGCTTCCTCAACGTCCTGCTTCCATTTCTCCAGGCTGGCTTCGTATTTCTTAAGAGCCTCGGCATAATGCTGGTCCTGCGTACTTTTCGCCACCACGTCCTGGCACGCCTGGTCGTTGTCATACGCCTGCTGGCTGAGCCAGAAGCCGGACGGTGTTCCGCCCACGGCGCCCACCAGCAATCCCACCGGCACCTTAAGCTCCTTGTGCAACGGCAGGCCGAAGCTGAACAGCATCGCCGAGAAACCCTTGAGATTTTCCGGCGTAGACTCCATCCAGCCCTTGGCCCCGGAACTGATCAGCCTCAACTGCGGATACGGGCCGGCTGAAATCATTTTTGCAATAACTTCGTCATGGCCAGTATAACTGCCGCCGCCCTGTTGCATGTTCGACTGACCCGAACCCACCCATACTTCGCCCACCAGTATGTCCGTGAGCTCCTTCTTTCCGCTCGCGCCCGCGACCACCATCGTCCTCGGCTCGGAGCTTGCCGGCATGGGGTCCAGGATCACCTTCCACCTTGCCACGGCGGAGTCTTTTGACGGAGCCTGGGTGCCCTGCGCATCGGCCACGGCGGTCTTCTTTTGTCCCGCAAATTCCACCGTGATTTGCTCGCCAGGCGCGGCCGTCCCCCAGACCGGCACCGGCCGATCGCGCTGCAGAACCATGTGACTGCTCAGAACCGGTGGCAGCACGATGTCCGCAAAACCCCACCCCGGAACCGCCGCCAGGCAGATCATCGACCACATTACGCTCCATATTTTCCGAATGTTCATTGCTGATCCTCCTTTGAAAATCACTTATACACCTCGCGCCGATGGCCGATGCGGAGCACCGGTCAATTTTTCGCCGGCGGCAGGGTGCCGCCGCGGTGGCGCATTTCGCCGGCGCACCACTGCGTCTGGCGCGCGATGCCGATCAGGATGCGGACGTCGTTTTCCGACAGCGGGCCGCGCGAGAAAATGCGGCGCAGGCCGAGCATCATGTGATCGGCCTTGGGCTCCTCCATGAAGCCGATGTCCAGCAGGGCCTGGCGCCACATGCGGAACATCTGCTCGCGCATGCCGCCGGGCGCCTCCGGCGTGCGCTCGGGCGGCAGGCGGAAGCGGTGCGTCGCCGCGTAGAGCTCGTAGCACACGACCATCGCCGCGTGCGAGAGGTTCAGCGAGGCGTACCGCGGGGAGGATGGAATACGGATGAGCTGCGTGCAGAGCGCGATTTCGTCATTGGTCAGGCCGGTGTCCTCCGGGCCGAAGACCAGCGCGACGCGGCCGGTGCGCGCCGCCGCCAGCAGGCGCGGCGCCCACTCGCGCGGCGTGCGGATGTGGCCGCGGTACATGCCCGGCCGCGCGGTGGTGCCGGCGACCAGCCCGCAGTCGGCCACCGCTGCGGCGAGCGTTGGGAATTCGCGGCGTTTCTTCAGGATGTTCGTGGCGTGGCAGGCCCACATCCGGGCGTCGGCGCTGCGGGCGTCCGCGCGCGGGGCGACGAGCGCGAGGTCGCCCAGCCCCATGTTCTTCATGGCGCGGCACACCGCGCCGACATTCGAGGCGTACAGCGGATGGACCAGCACCACCCGGATGTTCTTCAGTCCCATGCCGCCTCCGCGTGTAGGCCAAAAGCGGCGCCGGTGCAAGCAAATCCGCGAGATCACCGCCGACTAGGCAACGGCGCGCACCTGGTATATAATGGCGGCGTCCGGCAGGGACGGAGGAAAAGGAGAGCAACTATGAAAAAATATTTGGCCGTATTGTGGCTGGCCTCGGCGCTGACGGCCGCGGCGGGGACCGGCAGCGTGTTGAGCGGTGACGAACCGTGGCGCATGAACTTCCGGCCGGAGTTCCAGTTCTCCAGGATCGGCAGTGAATTTGCCGGCCTGGCGGGCGCGCAGGTGGGCGTCTCGCTCCAGCGCAGCTTCTACATCGGCGTGGCGGGTTACGGCTTGGTCAACCGCGTCGAAACGGACGGCGCCGCCAGCCGGCTGGATGCCATGGATTTCTGGTACGGCGGCGGCTTTGTGGACTTCACGCTGTTCGCCAACGAAACGGTGCATGGCTCGATCAATGCCGTGCTCGGCGGCGGACAGGTCAAGCCGGCCGGCGCGGATTCAGCCAATGTGTTCGTGGCCACGCCGGGCGTCACCCTTCAGGTCAAACTCGCACCGCTGGTCGAGTTGGGCGTCGGCGCCGGCTACCGCTTCGTCAGCGGCAGCGACCTGCCGTCCGACAGCGAACTCAGCCGGCCCTGGGCGTGCATCTTCCTGCGCTTCAACGAAAGCTTGTAACGGCGGATTTTCACCCGCAGCGCGGTTGGCGGGGGCGCCAACCGCACTACGCGAGGACGCGTGTGCTCCCCGGAGGACGCGGGGCTGGAAGCCCCGCCCACAGAAGCCGCACCAGCACTCTTGCCCAGACGCCATAAAAGAGCATGCGCGGCAGGCTGATTGTTGCTGTCGCCACGGCGCTCTGTCGCCGTGCCGTTTTACCGAAAGGCGTTCTCGATCTCGGCCAGGCCGACGCCCAGCACCTTGCGGGCGATGGGTTCCAGCAGGGCTGGGTCGCCTTCGAGGTGCAGCGTGCGCTGCACGTGGAGCACCTGCTGGTTGGGCAGCAGCGGCAGCGCCGGTGAGGAGGATTCCAATTCGTAGAACGGACCGAGCGGCTTGGCGCCGGGCTCCGGCGCGCCGTCGTTGTAGGCGTTGATCACGTCGCCGGCGTAAGGCGCCGCGTGCACCTTCCACTGCGACCGGACATAGGGCAGTTTCTCGGCCTCCGCAGGCAGGTTGAACTGCAGGATGGTCAGGGTCCGGCGGTCGGGATCATAGCTGCCCAATACCGGGCGGCAGCGCTGCGGCGGCACGCCCAGCTTGGAGCGGTACTGGCCGTCCGCTTTGAAGAACAGCGCAGCTGGCGTGACTTTCAGGCGCTCCGGCCCCACGGCGCCGAAGTAATCGGTGTTGACCGCCGGCCCGAGCAGTTGTTCGGGACCGGGTCGCACGGGGATGACCATGGTGACGCGGGGTCCATGCCGGAGCATGCCCAGCAACCAGATGGAAATCAACCCGGTCTCCTTGCGCCACGGCTGGTCCCCGGTGTTGACCAGTGTATTGGCCGACTCGAAGCCCACGGCCGCCACCTGTCCGGGGACGGCCTGGCCCAGGACCGCGGCGATCGCGGCGTTATCCAGCAGGGTCACGGTGCGATCCAGGCGCAGGCGGAATTCGGCGCCGGCATTGTTGACGAGCCGGGCCTCCTTGCGGAACGCGATGCGGTGGGCGGCTTCGGACACGACGGCAAACGGCTCGGTGTCCAGCAGCGCCGGCGTCTTCCAATTGTCGAAGATGTAGGCCTTTTCGCCGGGCTTGAAGAACAGGGCGTACTGCCCGCCCTCGGGGCCGAGCCACAGCCGCTCCTCGCCGCCGAGGACGTAAATATGTTTCTCCAGCCCCTGCCGTTCGGCCTCGGGAGCGATGCCGCGGCGGATGAGCTCGTAATTGATCCAGCCGTAGGACGCGCCCCCGGCGCCGGCGGCGGTGGAAGTCATGACGCGACCCTGCCAGGCGGGCACCACCACGATCTGCGCCCGGCCATCGGCGGCTTTCAACAGCCGCGCGTCGGAGTGCTGGCGCAGGAAAGCGACATCCTCGCCGAAGTTATCAGGTGTTTGTCCCCCGACGGAGGCCGCCAGGGATCCGCTGATCAACGCCGCCACCATGTTCGCTTTCATAGCTGAAGAAGAGTCCTTTGGGTTGCATGGGCTAAGCTTGGAAACTTATTTCTTGTACCGCTGAATAATTCCCTCACCCATACACATGGGGCAGGTCTGAGCTAATACTTGCTGGGCTTTAGGCGAATTTTTGGAAGTTGCGGATTGCGGTGGTTTTATTACTTTTCCCATCCCTTTGCATAAATCGCAAATTTCATAGGCCGAAGAAATCTCGCGCCCTCCTCTGCCTTTACAAATAGGGCAAATATAGGTCACAAGACCGCTACCTGTGGACATAACCAATTTACCTGTGCGATTACACTGCCAACAATCAATTCCTCTATTCTTATTTTCGTTTATGACGCCTTTGGCGATTCGTTCTGGCTCAGCCTTGGGCGGAGGCGGCGGCGGGGACGTGGGCATAGCCGTGGGCGGGGGCACAACCGTGGGCGGGGGCATAGCCTTGGACGGAGGGGGTGGGGGCGGGACGTCGTTCAGGGCCGGAGCGCTGGCTTCACGGCGCTGCAGATCCCACGTGGCGACCAACAGCCCCAGCAGCACCAGCAACCCCGCCAAGGTAATGATCTTCAAGACATTCATAGGCTCACCTGCTCAGTCCTTGCGCCCATCCGTGGAAAGCATCTATACTGCAAAAGCCGGCGGTTCTCAAACTATTTTCGTCGTTATCGCCACCGCCGGATGGTAGCGTGCCGCCGTGCAATCGGTCATCGTTTCCGCGCCGGGCAGTCTGATGTTGATGGGCGAGCATGCCGTGCTGTACGGCCGGCGCGCCCTGGTCGTCGCCATCAACCGCCGCCTGCGCGTCACGCTCCGTCGCCGCACCGACCGCCGGGTCTGCCTGCGTTCCGCGCTGGGCACCTGGAACACCACGCTGGACGCCCTGGACATCCGGCCGCCGTTCCGGTTTGTGCTGGCGGCCCTGCGCCGCCACCGCGGCGCGCTGGCGGCCGGCGTGGACGTGCAGATCGAATCGGACTTCTCCCACGAGGTGGGCTTCGGCTCCTCCGCCGCGGTGACCGTGGCCCTGCTGCAGGCGTTGGCTGTGCTGTACTACCCGCGGCAACGGCGGCCGCCCGGCTGGCTGTTCCTGGAGGCGCGGCGGGTGATCCGCGCCGTGCAAGGCGTGGGCTCCGGCGCGGACGCCGCCGCCAGCGTGCACGGCGGCCTGGTGCTCTATCGCGCCGCGCCACTGCTGATCCGCCGCCTGGCGGTACGCCAGCCCCTGACCGCGGTCTATTCCGGCGCCAAGCGGCCGACGCCGGAGGTCGTCCGGCTGGTACAGGCCGCCCACCGGCGTCAACCGCGCTTGTTGGCCGGCCTCTTCCGGCTCATGGATGAGTGCGTCGGCCGCGCCCTGCCCGCGCTCCGGCGCCGGGATGGACCGGCCTTCGGCGCCCTGCTCAACCTGCACCAGGGCTTGCTGGAGGCGCTGGGCGTGAGCAATGCCGCGCTCGGGGAAATCTGCAGCCGGCTGCGCGCCGACCCCGGCATCCATGGCGCCAAGATCTCCGGTTCCGGTCTCGGCGATTGCGTCGTCGGCTGGGGCCGCGTCGCCGGCCCCTGCGGGTCGTATGCGACGTTCGATTTGGACATCGAGCCGGACGGCGTCCGGGTGGAGCACGGGTAAGCGATGAGGTGTGGAGCGTAATAGTTACTGCTCAGGAAGAGGAGAAGGTTCGGAGTTCAGGGGCCAGAGTTCGGGGTTCAGCTTGGCCACTGGAGGGCCCGGCTCCGTCCGGGCCGTGGCCGACACGGAGGTCGGCCCTCCAGAGGGATCAGATTCTGGGAAACCAATGGTTTCTCAGATCAAAAGATGATGAAAAAGAAGGAGCAAAGCGTGTCCGCGTTCACCTAGCCCCGTGCCGCCCATGATCACGTATCCTCCATCCTGGTCCGTTCTGAGCGTCGCCCTGGCGCATGACTGGCTGACCGGCATGCGCGGCGGCGAGCGGGTGCTGGAGTATCTCTGCCGCGCCTGGCCCGGCGTGCCGATCAGCACGCTGATCCACAACCCGGCGGCCGTGTCGGCGACGATCAACGCCCATCCGGTGACGACCACCTGGTTGCAGCACGTGCCCGGCATTTATCGCCATTACCGCTGGTTTCTGCCGTGTTACCCGCAGGCGGTCAGCCGCCTGCCGCCCCCCGCGGCCCGGGTGCTCATCAGCACCAGCCATTGCATCGCCAAGGGTTTGCAGACCCGGCCCGGCACGCTCCACCTCTGCTATTGCTTCACGCCGATGCGCTATGCCTGGACATTTCATGACGAATACTTCGGCCGCAATTCGGCCAAGCGCCTGCTCGTCAGCCCACTGCTGGCCGCGCTCCGCGACTGGGACTGCCGCGCGTCCGAGCGCGTGGACCGGTTTGTCACGCTCAGCCGTCACGTGCAGGACCGCATCCGGCGCTTCTATGGCCGCGCGGCGGACGTGGTTAATCCGCCGGTGGACACGGACTTCTTCACGCCCGGCGCGGAGGAGGCCCACGGCGGTTACGACCTGGTGGTCTCCGCGCTGGTGCCGTACAAGCGCGTGGATCTCGCGGTGCGCGCCTACCGCCGGCTCGGCTGGCCGCTCAAAATCGCCGGCACGGGCACGGAGTATGACTCCCTGCGGCGGCTGGCCGGGCCGCAGACCGAGTTCCTGGGCTGGCAGACCGATGAGCAACTCTGCGCGTTGTACCGCCGGGCGCGGTTGCTGATGTTCCCCGGCGAGGAGGATTTCGGCCTCGTGCCGCTGGAAGCGCAGGCCTGCGGCCGGCCGGTGGTCGCCCTGGCCCGCGGCGGCGTTCTGGAAACCGTCGTCGCCGGGCAAACCGGCGTGTTCTTCGCCGAGCAGACGGAGGCGGCGCTCCTGGCTGCGGTGGAGACGGCCGCGGCGCAACGCTGGTCGCGCGCCGCCATCCGCCGCCAGGCGGAGCGCTTCACTCCGCAGTGCTTCCTGGACGGCCTCGCTCGCAGCCTGGACTTGTGCCTTGCCGGCGCGCGGACGTGAAGCCTTACGTTGTTTGTCTATTTGCACAAATAGACAAACAGAGGCGCTTGGCAAATGCGCAGGAGCTTAAGGCGGAGCTGGGGGGACCCGGCCCCAATCCTCGCCTAAGAATAATCTGTCGCGATGGCGACGGCCCTTGCATCCAACGCCCACACGGCGGCGGGCCTCCGCCCCCGCATTCACGAGGGCGCGCTTGGCTCGCATCGAATGTGTCCGCAGGCTTACGCGAGGATCAGGGACCCGGCAGTTGGGATTGACGCCGGCGGGCCGGCGTGCCAAAGTCACCCGCATTCGCAACAAAGGAGCTTACCAATATGTCCCAGGCGGATATCGGCTTGATTGGCCTCGCGGTGATGGGCGAGAACCTGATCCTGAACATGGCGAGCAAGGGCTTCATGGTCGCCTGCTTCAACCGCACGACGAGCAAGGTAGACGACTTCATCAACGGCCGCGCGCAGGGCCAGCGGATCCTCGGCGCGCATAGCATCCCGGAACTGATCGGCCTGCTCGCGCGGCCGCGCAAGGTGATGCTGATGGTCAAGGCCGGCCAGGCCGTGGACGATTTCATCGAACAGCTCCTGCCGCACCTGGAGCCGGGCGACATCATCATTGATGGTGGCAACAGCCATTTCCCGGACACCAGCCGGCGCACGAAATATGTCGAGGGCAAGGGCCTGCTCTACATCGGCACGGGCGTCAGCGGCGGCGAAGAGGGCGCGCTAACCGGCCCTTCGATCATGCCGGGCGGCTCGCCAGCGGCGTGGCCGGCGGTGAAGCCTATTTTCCAGCAGATCGCGGCCAAGACCGACCGGGGCGAGCCGTGCTGCGAATGGGTCGGCGAGAACGGCGCGGGCCACTTCGTGAAGATGGTCCACAACGGCATCGAATACGGCGACATGCAGATGATCTGCGAGACCTACCAGATGATGAAGCAGGGCCTCGGCCTGACGAATCCGGAGATGCATGCGGTCTTCAAGGAATGGAACGAGGGCGAGCTGAACAGCTACCTGATCGAGATCACCCGCGATATCCTGGCCTATCGGGATGCCGAGGGACATGAGGTCGTGGATTTGATCCTCGACACCGCCGGCCAGAAGGGCACGGGTAAGTGGACCGCGATCGCGGCCCTCGACGCCGGCCAGCCGCTGACGCTGATCGGCGAGGCCGTGTTCGCGCGCTGCCTCTCGGCGCTCAAGGACGAACGCGTGGCCGCGGCCCCGGTGCTGCCCGGCCCGCCGCCGGCGCCGTTCAAGGGCAACAAGACCGCGTTCATCAAGAACCTCAAGCAGGCGCTCTACGCCTCGAAGATCGTCTCCTACGCGCAGGGCTATCAGCTCATGCGCGCGGCTGCCCGGGAATACGGCTGGCACCTCAACTACGGCGGCATCGCGCTGATGTGGCGCGGCGGCTGCATCATCCGCTCGGCGTTTCTCGGCCGGATCAAGAAGGCGTTCGACCGGAATCCGGAGTTGGGGAATCTGCTCCTGGATCCGTTCTTCACCAAGGCGGTGAAGAAAGCGCAGTCCTCCTGGCGCAAGGTGGTCGCAACCGCGGCCCGGAGCGGCGTGCCGCTGCCGGCGATCGGCGCGGCGCTGGCCTATTACGATGGCTACCGCTGCGCGCGGCTGCCGGCCAACCTGCTCCAGGCGCAGCGCGACTACTTCGGCGCGCACACCTACGAGCGGGTGGACCAGCCCCGCGGACAGTTCTTCCACACCAACTGGACCGGCCGCGGCGGGGCGACGGCGGCTTCGACCTATGTCGTCTGAACAGAAACGACAAAGCGACAGAGGGACAGAGCGACAAAGGGCCGTGATGGAAAGTGTTGGGGGCAAGGTAAAGACGTTTCGTGATTTGCTGGTCTGGCAAAAAGCGATCCGGCTGGTCACCGAAATCTATGGTGCCTCCCATTGTATGAACTGGGGCGAGAACTGGAACGCATGATGAGCAGCCTGATCCGCAAACTCAGGGAGGCCGGATAACCGCAGCCCCTTTGTATCTATGTGGCTTTGTCGCTCTGTCGCTATAAAGAAGATAAAGATGAATATGAACCATGACTCCCTGTTCGATCTCGACGGCCAGGTGGCCGTGCTGACGGGCGCGGGCGGCGTGCTGATCAGCGCGATGGCCCGTGAGCTGGCGCGGCGCGGCGTGCGCGTGGCGATCATGGACCGCGACCCGACGGCGGCGCAGCGCGTGTGCGAAGACATCCGCGCCGCTGGCGGTTTGGCCGAACCCATCGTCTGCGACGTGCTGGACAAGAACTCCCTCCAGGAAGCCGCCCGGTGCGTGGTGGAGACCTTTGGCCGGGTAGACATCCTCGTCAACGGCGCGGGCGGCAATAACAAGAACGCCACGACGTCGCCGGACCTGGCCTTCTTTGACATCCCCGCCGACGCGCTGCGGTTCGTCATGGACCTGAACCTGCTGGGTACGATTTTTCCTTGCCAGGCGTTCGGCCGGCTCATGGCGCAGCAGCAGCGCGGCGTGATCGTCAACGTCTCCTCGATGAACTCGTTCCGGCCGCTGACGCGCATCATCGGTTACAGCGCGGCCAAGGCGGCGATCAACAACGTCACCCAGTGGCTGGCGGTGCACCTGGCGCAGAATTATTCGCCGGATATCCGCGTCAACGCCATCGCGCCGGGTTTCTTCGAAACGCAGCAGAACAAATTCCTGCTGCGCGACGAGCAAACCGGCCAGCTCACGGCCCGCGGCCAGCAGATCGTCAGCCATACGCCCGCCGGGCGCTTCGGCGCCCCGGAAGACCTGCTGGGCGCGCTGGTCTGGCTCGTGTCGCCCGGCGCCCGCTTTGTCAGCGGCATCGTCGTGCCGGTGGATGGCGGCTTCTCGGCCTACTCGGGAGTCTGAGGGGAAAGCACGAAGTTCGAAATCCGAAATAAATATCGGGAATTTAGAAATCCCAGACGTTGTTTGTTTGCTGCTGTTTTTCGGCTTTGAAGTAATGCGGCAGTCGTGTAGGGGCGCAGTCTTGCTGCGCCCGTCAGCTGCACCTCCATGCGACGGAGGCCTTATTTATTGGATTTATTTCAGGTTTCGAGTTTCTGGTTTTACATTTGTTTCGGGTTTTGGATTTCGGGTTTCGGATTTGTGACATGGGCGGCTTCACCATGGCGGATTTGCGCGACTTCCCGGCGCGGCATGACGCCCTGGTCGGCGTGGATTCCGACGGATGCGTCTTCCCCACGATGGAACTCAAGCAACGGCAGTGCTTTCACCCCGAGATCGTCCGTTGCTGGGGCCTGGAACAAGTCGGCCGGCAGCTCCGCGAGTGCGCCGAGTTCGTCAGCCTCCAGTCCCGGTGGCGCGGCCAGAATCGTTTTCCGGCGCTACTGCTGACGTTTGAGTTGCTGCGCGCGCGGCCGGACGTGCAGGCCGCCGGCGTCCAGCTGCCGGACCTCGCCGCTCTCAAGACCTACTGCGCCTCCGGCCGTGCGCTCAGCAACGCCACGCTGCAGGCGGAGACGGAACGCACCGGCGATCCCGAACTCCGGCGGCTGCTGGCCTGGAGCCTGGCCGTCAACGCGCGGATCGCGCGCGCCACGCAAAACATCCCGCCGTTCCGGGGCGTGCGCCCCAGCCTGGAAAAAATCCACCGGCACGCCGACCTGCTGATCGTCAGCCAGACGCCGGAGGAGGCGCTGGTGCGCGAGTGGCAGGCCCACCAGCTCGAGCGGTACCCCGCGGTCATCGCCGGACAGGAGCTCGGAACCAAGGCCGAGCATCTGGCGCTGGCGTGCGGCGGCAGATATGCCGCCGGCCGCGTGCTGATGATCGGCGACGCGCCGGGCGATCTGGAGGCCGCCCGCGCGAATCGCGCGCTGTTCTTTCCGATCAATCCCGGTCACGAGGAAACCTCCTGGGAGCTCTTTCTGGCGGAAGCCTGCGACCGCTTCCTGGCGGGAACCTTCGCCGGCGTGTACGAGGCGGCGCTGATCAAAACCTTCGAGGCCCTGTTGCCCGCCGTGCCGCCGTGG
>Ga0209048_10000435_pt1 | contig 45022 bp, 34 predicted proteins | sample FrelakmetCRP12CR_FD_187146 | JGI IMG/M metagenome (GOLD analysis project Ga0209048, IMG submission 187146) | Freshwater lake sediment microbial communities from the University of Notre Dame, USA, for methane emissions studies - CRP12 CR (SPAdes)... | ecosystem: Environmental > Aquatic >...
TCGCAGCCGACGATGCGGGCGACCTCGACCGGGGCTTGACCTTGCTTGAGCAGTTCAAGAGCGCGCTGCCGCCGGCGTTCGAGCTCCTCAGGGCTGCCAGGGGGCCTCATAGGCAACCTCCCGAGGCCAGTATAGGACATTACTTAGGCAGCAGTCAATAGCTGCGCCTCATCGTCGCGCGTCGGCATCATGGTGCCGCTCTGCCCCGTTTCCGGCAGCGTTCTGGCGAGGCGGGAGAGGGGGCGTCAGAGCTCGCTGCGGGTGGGAAGCTCGGGCGTGTCTTCGGCCGCCAGCGCGGCCGTTTCGGGGCCCGTCACCGACTGCAATCGGTCACCGATCTTGGTGGCGAGCTTCTCGGCCTCCTCGTACTTCCCGGTCGCGGATTGGAGGTGCTTGCCGACAAGCCGAAACGCCTCGCCGAAACGCTCGAACCCGCGCTGCAGCTTGCCAAGCTCGACGAGGATCTCCCGCGCGCGCGCCTCAACTTGCATGCCCTTGAGGCCGGTGACGATGGTCGCAAGGTAGGCATAGAACGAGTTTGGCGACACCGGCACCACACGCCGGCCGGTCGCGTAGTTGAGCAGCGAACCCTCCTGGCCCAGGCTCTCGTCCTTGATGATGACCTCGTAGTAGACGTTCTCAGCCGGGATGTACATGAGCGCGAACTCAAACGTCCCCTCGCCGGGGCGGATGTACTTGTCCGCGATCTCGTCGATGCGATCCCTGACGGAGCGCTCGAACTCCTTGCGCGCGGCCTTGCGGGCGGCGTCGTCCCCGGCCGCAAGCATGCGCTGGAACGATTCGAGCGGGAATTTCGCGTCCACCGGCACGAGGTGGCCGCGCAGCTTGATCACCGCGTCCACCGTCTGCCCGTCTCGGAACTTGTACTGTGTCGCCCAGGCGTTGGGCGGCAGCACCCGCAGGAAGAACTCTTCGAGCGACGCCTCGCCCATGTTGCCGCGTAGTTTTGGCGCCCTGAGGATCCCCTGCAGCTCGTCGATCTCGCGCCCGAGCGCTTCCATGCGCGTCGCCATCTCGGCGACCTGGCCGAGTTGGCCCTTGAGCTCGCCAAACACTTGGGTCGCGCCCTCGAACTGCACGCCGAGGTTTTTTTGCGACTCCGCCATCTGGGTGTTGACGGCACCCACGAGCCCCTCGAGCTGGGCGGCAAGGGTGCGACGCGCCTCCTCGAGCCCACTGCGTAATGCCTCCCCCGTGGTGGCCTGCCCTCCCTGTACCTGCTGGCCGAACTCGCCGAGACGGCGGTTGAAGTCGGCAACCACCGCGGTGAGCTGACCGCCCACCTGCCCGAGCGTGTCCCGCTGCGACTGCGCGAGCCCCACCTCGACCCGCGCCAGTTCCTCGCGCACCGCCCGCTCCTGGCGCCGGGAACTTGCGATCTGCAGCACAACCAAGATCAAGAGAAGCGCAGCCAGTCCCGCCCCGGCGACCAGCACGGCCGTCATGCCCCACTCCCTGCCCCCGCGTTCCGCTGCGGGAATCCGCCCAACTCCCTCACTTTCGCCTCGGCCGCGCGCGCCAGCGTGCGCCGGTCTTGATGCGGCGGATGCAGTGGCGCGCCGAAGCGGACCTCCGCCTCCACCCATCGGCGCGACACTAGGCGCCACGCGTGCCCGAGAAAGGGCTCCTTGCCGTACCAGCCCACGACGTTCCGTTCTGCCACCGAGATCGGCTTGCCGTCAAGCGTGAGGTAGCGGATCGCGGCCGGGACCACCGGCGCATTGGCTTCCACAGCCGCCTGGAAGAAGCCGCTCCGGAACGGGAGCATGTCGCTACCGTCGTTGGTGGTGCCCTCCGGGAACGCGAGCACAGTCGCGCCCGCTGCGAGCGCTGCGGCGGCCTGCGAGACCGCACGCACGCCCTGGCGGCGGTTGTCGCGGTTGACAAAGATCGTGGCGCCGCTCGCGGCCAGCGCGCCGAACAGCGGCCAGCGCCGCATATCGTGCCTGGCCGCAAATATGCACGGAAAGAAGCCCCCGAGCGTGACGATATCCGCGTACGTGTGATGGTTGGCGACCACGAGCGTGCCCGCGTCCGGGAGGTCGCCGACGGCGTGCGCCCTGATCCCCAGGCACCTGCGCCCCAACTTGGCCCAGCGCGCGTTGAACGGCGCCGTGCGCCGCCAGCGCTGCGGAAACCCGCTCAGCAGGGCTCTGAGTCCGCTCGCAACCACCAACCAGGAGCCGACCGCAAACACGGCGAGGCGAGCGACAGCTCGAACCCGCGGGAAGCCAATGTCGTTCTGCGCCATGACATTTCCTTTTTATCACAACGACCACGACCGCGCTTGGGAAATGGCGGGCTTCGTGATAGCTTTCACGTCGGCGGTCGGCCGCCGCGGAGGTTGGTCCATGTCGGATGTCCGTCCGTTTCGGGCGCTGCGACCTCGGCCCGAGCTTGCGGCCCGCGTCGCCGCGCCACCCTATGACGTGATCAGCTCCGAGGAAGCCCGCCTGATGGCGCAGGACAACGAGATTTCCTTCCTGCACATCAACAAGCCGGAGATCGACCTACCACCCGAGACCGACCTCTACGACGACCGCGTCTACGCCACCGGTGCCCGCAACCTGCGCCGCTTCATCGCCCAGCGGGTCTTTCTGCGCGAGGCGGCGCCGAGCTTCTACATCTACCAGCAGCGCATGGGCGCACACGTGCAGGCCGGCATCGTCGGCGCGGTGAGCTGCCAGGAGTACGCGGATGGCCTCATCAAGCGGCACGAGTTCACGCGACCCGACAAGGAGGACGACCGGACTCGTCACACCAATGAACTGAACGCCAACGCCGGGCCGGTGTTTCTCACCTACCGCCAGAAGCGCGACCTCGACGCGCTCGTGAATGCCGTGCGCTCAGACGCACCGCTCTACGACTTCGTCGCGCCGGACGGCATCGCCCACACTGTGTGGCTGTTGGCCCCCGAGCACTGTGACACCTTCAAGGCTGCACTCGCGGCGGTGCCGGCGCTCTACGTCGCCGATGGCCATCACCGCGCGGCCTCGGCAGCGCGCGTCGGCCTCGAGCGCAAGGCCGCCAACCTGCACCACCGCGGCGACGAGCCCTACAACTACTTCCTCGCCGTCCTCTTCCCCCACAACCAGCTCCGCATCATGGACTACAACCGCGTCGTCAAGGACCTCAACGGCCTCAAGCCGGAGCAGTTCCTCGCCCGCGTGGAGACAAAGTTCACCATCGCCAAGACAACCCAACCGCGGCCCGACGCCGTGCACCGCTTCGGCATGTTCCTCGGCGGTGCCTGGCATCGGCTCGAGGCCAAGGCTGGCAGCTTCCCCGCCTCCGACCCGGTGCGCTCACTCGACGCTTCTATCCTGCAGGAGAACCTGCTCACACCGGTGCTAGGGATCACCGATCCCCGCACCGACAAACGTATTGACTTCGTGGGAGGCATTCGCGGCCTGTCCGAGCTCGAGCGGCGCGTCGCGCAGGGTTGGGCGGTGGCGTTCGCGCTCCATCCCGTGACGCTCGATCAGCTCATGGCGGTCGCGGACGTCGGTCTCGTGATGCCACCGAAGTCAACCTGGTTCGAGCCCAAGCTTCGCTCGGGCCTGCTGGTCCGGACGCTTGATACGTGGTGATCGGGGGACTGGCCCCGAAAAAAGGAGGTCGCAATGCTGATCTTGATTTGTGACGCCTTCGACGCATCGTTGCCCAAACGCCTGGAGAAGTTTGGCGAGGTCAGCGATGACGTCGCGAGGCTCAAGGAGACCGAGGTCGCGCTCGTTCGCTCCAAGACCAAGTGCACCGCCGAGTGGATCGCCAGCGCGCCCAAGCTCAAGCTCATCATTCGCGGCGGCGTTGGGCTGGACAACGTCGACGCCAAGGCCGCGAAGGAGCGCGGCATTGAGGTCCGCAACACGCCGGCCGCGTCCTCGGTGGCGGTGGCCGAGCTGGCCTTCGCGCTCATGCTCACGGTCCCCAACCACCTGATCGAAGCGCACAATGCGATGAAAGAGGGAAAGTTCCTCAAGAAGGAGATCAAGCGCACGGAACTGTTCGGTAAGACGCTCGGTCTCATCGGCATTGGCCGCATCGCCAACGAGGTCGCCAAGCGTGCGGCCGCGTTCGGCATGCGGGTGCTGGCGTTCGACCCATTCGTCAAGCACGCCGACTACGCCATCCTGGTGCCGACGCTCAAGGATCTGATCCGGCAGGCCGATTACATCTCCCTCCATGTCCCACTCACCGACGACACCAAGGGCATGATCAACAAGGACACGCTCGCAGTGATGAAGGACGGCGTCGTGATCGTCAACACGGGCCGCGGCAAGTGCGTCGTCGAGGAAGACCTCGCTCAGGCGTTGAAATCCGGCAAGGTCGCGGCGTACGCCACGGACGTCTACTACTCCGACCCGCCGGACCCCAACTCGCCACTGCTCTCGGCGCCGAACGTGATCTTCACGCCGCACATTGGTGCGAGCTCAAAGGAAAACCTGCTGCGCATCGGCAACGAGGTTGTCGCGCTGCTCGAGGAGAAGAGCAAGTAGGGACGGGCAGGACGCGCATGAGCTGCGCTCACGATCGGGGTTCCGAGAGCATCCTGGGGCGGGCCAGCTCCGACCACCGGCCCCATGACCTGGGCAGCATGATCGCATTGCCCGCCTGCCTGCGGCGGGCTCAGGCTGACAACGTTCGCCGTCGCCGCTCGCGCAGCGAGCTCGGCGCAGCGTGAACGCAAGGGAGGCTGCGATGAGTCACAGAGTCATCAACTTCTATGCTGGGCCGGCGGCGCTGCCGCTGCCCGCGCTCGAGCGCGCGCAAGCGGAGCTGCTCGACTTCGAGCATGCCGGCATGTCGGTGATGGAGATCTCCCACCGCGCCAAGGAGTATGACGCGGTGCACAACGAGGCTATCGCCTTGGTCAAGGAGCTGCTCGCCGTCCCCGACAACTTCAAGATCCTGCTCCTGCAGGGCGGCGGCAACCTCCAGTTCGCCATGCTGCCGATGAACCTCCTGCACTCGGGGCGCAAGGCGGACTACATCATCACCGGCCAGTGGGCGAAGAAGGCGTACAAAGAGGCCAAGATCGTTGCCGGCGACGCCGCGCGCGTGATCGCCTCGACCGAAAGCGAGCAGTTCAAGCGGCTACCGCGTCCTGAAGAGATCAAGGTCAACCGCGACGCCGCGTACGTCCACTTCTGCTCCAACAACACCATCTTCGGCACGCAGTGGAAGGACTTCCCCGCAACCGGCGGCATCCCGCTCGCGTGCGACATGTCCTCCGACTTCATGTGGCGTCCGTTCGACGTCAAGCCGTTCGGCCTCATCTACGCCGGTGCCCAGAAGAACCTCGGGCCGTCCGGCCTGGTGGTGGCGATCATCAGGGACGACTTCCTGGCAATGTGTTCCGACAAGCTGCCCAGCATGCTGCAGTACAAGATCCACGCCGACAAGAACTCGCTCTACAACACGCCGCCGTGCTTCTCCATCTACATCCTGCGCAACGTGCTCGCCTACAACAAGTCGATCGGCGGCCTCGACGTCATCTACAAGAACAACCTCGAGAAGGGCCGTCTGCTCTATGGCTGCATCGACAGGCACCCGCAGTTTTACAAGGGCTTTGTCACCGTGCCCGAGGACCGCTCCTTCATGAACGTGGACTTCTTCCTCCCCAACGACGAGATCACCGACAAGTTCGTCAAGGAGGCGAAGGCCAACGGCATGGTCGGCCTCAAGGGCTACCGTGACGTGGGCGGCATTCGTGTGTCCATGTACAACGCCGTCTCGGTGGAGAACGTCGCGACCCTGGTCGCCTTCATGGAGGAGTTTGCGAAGAAGCACGCCTAGAGGGGCCGAGCTGCCTTGCTCGTTCCTCTGCCGCTTGCGGGCGAGGGGTCGGGTAAGGGACGCCAAACAATCGCGACGGGCAGGGCGCGACGCCCCGCCCGTCCGTTGCGGGGAGCCATACCGGGCACGCATTGATCGCGGCCAAGCAAACTCGCAGCGAAAGCAGACGTGGCCTATGATGCGGGGCCTGTTGCAAGACGTGGCCGCAGGATCAGCGACTTGAATCCGAAGGGAGACTTCCGATGCACCACGAAGCGCGTGGATTCCCTGGCAATGACCTTCCCGCGACGGTGCGGACCGGTTTGGTGAACTTCCTCGTCCTGACTGTCGCGCTGCTCGGAATGCCGCTGGCAGCCGGCGCTGCGCAGCGCGCTTTCACGCGCTTCCCGACCCTCCACGGCACCACCATCGTCTTCGAGGCGGGCGGAAACCTCTGGCGGGTTGATCGCCAGGGCGGCGTGGCCCAGCGCCTCACCACCGACCCCGGCATGGACCTCATGCCGCGGTTCTCCCCGGATGGCAAGGAGATCGCCTTCACGGGCGAGTACGACGGCAACAGAGATGTCTACGTGATCCCTGCCGAGGGCGGCCTGGCGCGGCGGCTGACGTTCCACTCCGACGTGGTGCCGGACGCGCCGCTGCGTTGGGGGCCCGACAACATGGTCGTGACGTGGACCCCCGACGGGAAGAGCATCGTCTTCCTGTCGCGGCGAACGACCTACAACGACTGGTTCGGGCAGCTGTTCCTGGTCCCCAGAGACGGCGGCCTCCCGTCGCAGTTCCCTGTGCCCATGGGGGGCGTGACCTCTTTCAGCCCGGACGGCACCAAGATCGCCTACAACCGGATCTTCCGCAACTTCCGCACCTGGAAGCGGTACTACGGGGGCCTGGCCCAGGACATCTGGATCTACGACCTCGCAAGCCACGAGATCCAGAGGGTCACCGATTGGAAGGGCACCGACACCTTTCCGATGTGGTACCGCGACACCGTTTACTTCGCCTCCGACCGGGGCCCCGAAAAGCGCCTCAACATCTGGGCCTACGACCTCAAGACGAAGCAGTTCCGGCAGGTCACCAACTTCAAGGACTACGACGTGGACTGGCCGGGCCTCGGCGACACGGGGATCGTGCTGGCCTGCGGCGGCGAGCTTTACGTCCTCGATCTTCCCTCTGAAAAGCTCAACAGGATCGAGGTCGCGATCCCCTCGGATGTCGTGCGCACGAGGGAACGCTGGGTCGACGCCGGCAAGACCATCCAGTCGTTCGACATCTCCCCCAACGGCAAGCGCGCCCTCTTCGAGGCCCGTGGAGAGGTCTTCACCATGCCCGCGGAGAACGGCAACACGCGCAACCTGACCCAGACCTCGGGCGCCCGCGAGCAGTACCCCGCGTGGTCCCCCGACGGCAAGTGGGTCGCGTACGTGACCGACCGCACCGGCGAGGCGGAGATTGCGGTCCGGCCCGCAGACGGAACGGGCACCGAGCAAGTCCTCACCGACCGCCGCAAGGGGTACCTGTACGACCCGGCGTGGGCTCCGGACAGCAAGAAGATCGCCTTCTCCGACAGCGAGCACGCCCTCTGGATCCTGAACGTCCCGGACCGGAAACTGACCAACGTGGACTTGAACCCTCGCGCCGAGATGCACGACTTCGCATGGTCTCCCGACGCGCTCTGGCTGGCGTACAGTAAAGCGGCCGACAACGATCTGCGCCAGATCTACCTCTACAGCGTTGCCTCGGCGCGCGCGACCCAGGTGACCGGAGCACAGACCAGCGACTTCGATCCGACGTTCGACCCACAGGGGAAGTACCTGTACTTCATCGCCCTCAAGCACGAGAACCCGGTGTTCAGCGAGAGCGAGTTCAACGTCGCGACGCTCAAGATGGCCGGCATCTACGTCGTGACGCTGCAGGCGAGTGAGCCCTCACCGTTCGCGCCGCGCTCGGACGAAGGAACACCGAAGGAAGAGAAGAAGGACGGCGAACCCAAGGTCGAAGCCTGGAAGCCCGGCGCCGGTGCGCCCATCAAGATCGACCTCGCGGGCCTCGCCGACCGCGTCGTCCCGCTGCCGGTTCCCGCCGGCGAGATCGATCACCTGAGCGCCGCGCGCGGACGCCTCTTCTACCTGACCACGCCGATCAGGAGCTTTGAGACCGTGCTGCACGGCGAGGAGCCCGCGCTTCACGCCTTTGACATGGAGAAGCGCAAGGATGCGGTCCTGCTGAGCCCGGTTGACGGGTACTCGCTCAGTGCCGACGCGACGGCGGTCATCACGAAGAACAAGAACGCGTACGCGATCAGCACCACGGCCACCGACGGTAAGGCGGAGGGCGACGCGAAGCCCAAGGCCCTCGACCTCTCGCACATGCAGGCACTCATCGATCCGGTGGCCGAGTGGAACGAGATGTTCTACCAGGCGTGGCGGCTCGAGCGTGACTTCTTCTACAGCCCCGAGATGAACGGCGTGGATTGGCCGCGAATGGGTGACGCCTACGCGAAGCTGCTGCCGCAGGTCACCTCTCGCGAGGACCTCAACTACCTCATCGGCGAGATGATCGGTGAGCTCGGGAATTCCCACACGTACGTCGGCGGCGGCGACGAGCCCCGCGGAAAGCGCGTGCCAACCGGCCTGCTCGGTGTGGACTTCGGTGTCGACGAGAAGGCGGGCCGCTACTTCATCAAGAGGATCTACCCGGGCGACAATGCCCACGAGGGCTATCGGTCGCCGCTTACCGAGCCCGGGATCAACGTTAAGGCAGGCCACTACCTGCTGGCGGTCGACGGCCACGAGCTGCGCGTGCCGACCGACCCGGACAGCCTTCTCGTCAACACGCTCGACCGCACGGTCATGCTTACCGTGGCAGACGACGACGCCGGAAAGAACCGCCGCGACGTCACCGTGAAGCCGATCACCGAGGAGCTGAACCTGCGCATGAAGGCCTGGATCGATCACAACCGCGAACGGGTGGACAAGGCATCCGGCGGAAAGATCGGCTATCTGTACCTCGTCGACATGGGCGAACAAGGGATGAACCAGTTCATCAGCCAGTTCTACCCGCAGGTCGGCATGCAGGGGCTGATCGTCGACGTGCGGTACAACCACGGCGGTTTCATCGATCAAATCGTGCTCGAGCGCCTGCGCCGCGTGCTTGTGGGCATGGGCGTCAACCGCCAGGGCGTACCGTCCCCGATCCCGCAGCAGATGCTGCACGGGCACATGGCCTGCCTCCTCAACCACTTCTCGGCCTCCGACGGCGATATCTTCCCGTACTACTTCAAGAAGTACGGCCTCGGCCCGCTGATCGGGGAGCGGACGTGGGGTGGCGTGCGGGGCATCCGCGGCTACTGGCCGCTCTCCGACGGCGGCTACGTCACCATCCCCGAGGACAGCCTCTACGGCCTCGACTCGCAGTGGGTCATCGAGAACCACGGGGTGGACCCGGATATCGAGGTGGACAACCTCCCCGGCGACGAGATGGCGGGCAGGGACGCCCAGCTCGAGACGGCGATCAAGTTCGTCATGGACAAGATCAACACCAACCCGATGACGCTCCCACCACCGCCGCCGTTGCAGCCGCCCTATCCACCGAACGGCCGGTAGGAAAACTCCACCCAGTGTGGGGTGGGCGGGGCGTGTCCCCGCCCTCGTCATCGCGAGCGGCAGGCGTGGCGATCTCGGCGATGTCGCCGGGATTGCCTTGTCCCGTTCTGCCCTGCAAGACGGGCCTCGCAATGACTGCGATGCGTTCGACGTGACGCTTTGGAACTGCCTAGAGCGACCGCTTGCGGCCGCGGGCGCCCCGGCGGCTCCCCTTGGGCCGGGAAGGACGTCCCTCGACCGCGAAGAAGCTCGGCCCGGCAGCGGCCTCCGGAGGTCCACCGAAAGGCCGCGGTCCGCCCGGACGGCGCTGGGGCCGATCCTCAGCGAGGTTGCACTTCAAAGCCCGACCACCAACTTCGCGGCCGTTGAGTTGCCGGACGGCCTCGGTGGCCTCGGCTTCGCTGGCGAACTCGATGAACGCGAAGCCGCGCGGTTTCCCGGTCCCGCGGTCAGTCGGCATGTAGACGTCCACAACCGTCCCTGCTGCAGCCGCGAGTGCGGTGAGCTCCTCCTTCGTCGTGCGGAAGCTCAGGTTACCTACGAAGACCTTCGCTGGAATTGCCGTTCTCCTCCCTGCTCATGATGCGTTCGCGGCGTCCTAGCGCCTTGGCCAGGGTCGTGATTCTACAGCCTTTCGGCTTGCAGCCCGACTTTACGCGCCGCGCCGGCCGGATGCAACGTCACACCGGCATTCGTGCGAAGCTGAGATAAGTGCATGCCTCAGGGCGTCCTGGTCACGTCCCCGCAACCCCGTGACCCAAGCAGGCCTCACGCACACGCTCGTGGCGGGCGCGAGCACCAATTCAGTCGCAGGGACGCGCACCGGTCCCCTTGTAGATCACGCCATCTTTCATCACGAAGGTCGCCCGCTCGAGCTCGCTGATATCCGCGAGCGGGTCGCCTGCCACCGCGATGAGATCCGCGAAGCGACCCGGCGCGACCGCACCGAGGTTCTCCTCCTGAGCGAGCAAGCGCGCCGCGACCGAAGTCGCCGACTTGATCGCCGCCATCGGCGTCATGCCGTAGCGCACCATGTACGAAAACTCCTTGGCCTCGTTTTCAGTCCAGGCAAAGCCGCCGACGTCGGTGCCGAACGAGATCAGCATCCCCTTCGCCACCGCCTTGCCGAACGCGATGCGCTCGAGCTCGACCATCTTCGGCCAGATCCCGCCTCGCCCCTCGGCGACGTAGGCGCCGACATAGATCGTCGGGCACCAGAACACCTTCTGCTTGACAGCGCGGTCGATGAGGTCGTCGGTGAGTCCGTCGCCGTGCTCGATCGTGTCCGCGCCCATGCGCAGCGCGGCATCGATGCCGTCCCAGCCGATCGTGTGCGCGGCGACCTTCTTGCCGAGCCGGTGGGCCTCGTCTACGAGCGCCCTCATCTCCTCGTCGGTGAAATCCACCCAGGAGCGCAACCGGCCGTCGGCGCCCAGGTAGTACTTGCGGTCGAAGTAGGCCTTGATCCAGTCGGCGCCGTACTTGACCTGCTCGCGCACGGCCTTGCGGATGTTGTCCGCTCCGTCAACGATCTGCACGCCCTCAGGCATCTTGAGCTCCCAGGAGTAGCCCGAGAGCGGATACATCCCGGTGGGTGTCATGGCGCGCGTCGAGACGAATAGGCGCGGGCCGGGGATGACGCCGCGGTTGATCGCGGTCTTGACGTCCACGTCCGCGTACATCGCACCCTCGGTCTCGAGGTCACGCAGCGTCGTGAACCCGTTCATGAGCGCGATCCGCACCGCCTTGGTCGCGCGGATGGCGCGGTACGGGATCGACTCCTTGAGCAGTTGCAGGTCGTAGTCCTCGGCGGTGATGTCGCCTTGAAGCAGGATGTGGGTATGGTTGTCGATCAGGCCGGGGAGTAGCGTCGCCCGTCCCAGATCCACGACGCGCGCATCCTTGGGCGCCTGTGCGGTGACCGCGGCGGCTGGGCCGACCGCCTTGATGCGCGCACCTTCGACGAGCACGGCCGCGTCTTCCAGCGCCCTGTCGGAAATGCCATCGATCAGCCGCGCGGCCTTGATCACCATGACCGCTGGCTTGGGCGCACTTGCCTGTTCAGCCGCCCTGGCCGTCCCCACCACAGCGAGCACCAGCACCGCGGCCACTGCGGCCGCCACGGCGCCCCGGCCCGCCAGCCTTTGCGGCTGCCTGCGTTGGGCGGCAATCTCTTCCTTCCTTGTGAAATGCTCTATGAGCAGCCTTGTCACGGTTCGCCTCCCCCGGCCAACGCACACCGGTTTTTCGCGATGCTAGCACGCAGCGCTTGGCGTGTTGAGGGTGTCTTGCGTGCGCAGCCTCGCTCCCCCTTCGGCCGGATCAGCTCGAGGAATGGTGGGGCGTCCAACAGCGGATCGAGGTCGATCTCGAGGCGCCACCATACAGATGGGGCCACCTTGAACGCGTGCCGAGCCGGACACTTTGCCGGCGGCCCGTCGCCTCAAGCACAACGAACAGACCATGCCGATGCGGTGGTTGGGTAAGGAGCGGCGAAGTGTCAGACCGGGCACCGATGCTTGTTTGTTTCTGGGTGCCAACGCCACGATTCTTCCCCGCACCTGGCCCGTCCGGCACAACGTTCGAGTTCATAGTGTCCCGAAAAGCACCTTGTGGAACCCGCTCGCCGGGTCATTACGAGCAGCCGGTCGAAGCCCGCCGACGAAGCAGTCTCATGGCGGATCGGCCACGTGCAGCCACAGGATTGCGTTGCTCCACTTGCAATGACCGCAGAAGACCCCGGAGGTTGCTTCCACCGCTTCGGGGCCCCGCTAGTGATGGCGAGCCCTCAAACCACATCGAGAACCACTCAGGCGTGCGATTTCTCGGCCGCCTCCGCCTCCGCTTTGGTCTTGTGCACCGTTCCGTCCGGGTGGTTCGGCGGAGAGTAGATCGTGTATAGCTTCAACTGTGCCGTCTCCGATGCGTTGATCACGTTGTGGTAGGTCCCCGCCGGCACAACGACCGCGTCGCCGCCGTGTACGAAGCGTTCCTCCTTCTCATCGAAGACGAATCTGGCCTCGCCACGCTCGATGCGAAAGAACTGATCGACGTTGGCGTGAACCTCGTCGCCGATCTCCTCGCCCGGTTGGAGGCACATCACCACGAGTTGGGCGTGCTTGGTGGTGAAGAGCACCTGCCGAAAATAGGAATTCCTCAGGGCCAGTTCCTCGATCGCTCCCACGTATCCGGTCATTGTGGTGCCCTCCTTCTCTTCGGAACCCTGCGATTGGGTTCCCGCGGACGGTTCAGGGCCTTTGCGCGTGGTTGCTTAGAACTCCGAGAGCTGCACCAGTTGTTTCCCTTGGTTTTTCCCCTGCAGCATTCCGATGAAGGCCTGCGGCGCGGCCTCGATGCCTTGGGCGACGTCCTCTCGGTACTTCAGCTTCCCCTGCTTCAGCCATATAGCCAGTTGCTTGAGCCCCTCGGGGAGCCGCTCCGCGTAGCCAGAGACCAGAAAGCCCTGCACCTTCGCCTGCTTGACGATCAACTGACCCAGCCAGCGCGGCCCCACCTCAGGCTCCTCCAGGTTGTACTGGGAGATCTGCCCGCAGACGGAGATCCGCGCCTTCACGTTGATCAGTCGCACGACCGCATCGGTGATGGCCCCGCCTACGTTGTCGAAGTAGACGTCGACGCCGGCGGGGCAGAGCTTCTCGAGCTTGCCGTCGAAATCCTCGGCAGTCTTGTAGTTGAGTGCCGCGTCGAAGCCGAGCTCGTCGAGCAACCACGCGATTTTGGCGTCGGAGCCCGCCACTCCCACGACGCGGCACCCCTTGATCTTCGCAATCTGGCCGGCGAGGCTCCCGACCGCTCCTGCCGCCCCGGACACCACGACGGTCTCGCCTGGTTGCGGGTCACAGATATCCAGCAGGCCGAAGTACGCCGTGAGCCCCGGCATACCCAGCACTCCGAGAGCCGTCGAGATCGGTGCGGAACTGGGCTCGATCTTCCTCAGTTCGTGCCCCTGGACGACTGCGTACTCCTGCCATCCCAACATCCCTTCGACCGCATCACCAGATCGAAACTCCGGATGCGCGGACTCCAGCACGAAGGCAACCGCTCCCCCGGGCATGACTTCCCCGATGGCAACCGGCTGCGCATAGGATTCGGCTTCGCTCATCCGCCCTCGCATATAGGGGTCGAGCGACAAATAGACCGACCGAACCAGCACTTCGCCTGCGACAGGTGAAGGCAACGGAGAGAAGACCAAGTGGAAGTCTGACACCTTGGGAAAACCCACCGGCCGTGAGGCGAGTGTGATTTGCCTGTTCACTGTTGCCATTCGACCGCCCTTCCTCCGTAAACAAGCATCCCAGCAACTGGTTCCGTCCTCGCTGGGCTTTTCGAGAACCTTCTTCCAACGCGACAGGTGGCCTCAGGCACCACCTGGAAATGGGCCAGGCGGCGGGGGCTCCAATCGAGACGCCCCGCCGTCCTGCGGACTCCTCACATCTAGGGCTTCGTCTCCTCTGCCTTGGGCTTCGTCTCCTCTGCCTTGGGCTCGGGAGGCTTGCCCGTCTTCATCATTGGGCAATCCATCGGGCCCTTCGGGCCGTGCACGTGGTGCATCATGTGCGCCATCATTGCGGGTTGCATCTCCATCATCATGGAGCGGAAGACCTTGCGCTGGGCAACGAGTTCGTTGAGGACAGCCGCCATTGGCTTCTCCAAAGCGTCGACCTCTTTGGACCCCTTGGCAGCGTTCATCTCCGCCACCAGCTTGTCCAGTGTGGCGTCCATCGCCTGGAGCTTGTCCTGCATCTCCTGCCTTTTGGCCATCACGGCCTGGCACTCCGCCTTCATGTCCGCGTCGTGCTTGGCCGCCGCAGCGCTGTCCTTGTGGTGGCCGGGCATCGGGGCCGCCTCAGGGCTCGTGGCGGCCGGGGAGGGCGCAGGAGGCGGAGGTGTTTGGGCGCCGATGCTCACTGCCAGCGCAAGCGCGGCAGCGGCGAAGATGCCAGGAACGATGATCTTGAAATGATGTTCCTTCATTGTCGTGTTTCCTCTCTGGCGGCCCTTGGGACCGCGCGGTCAGGCGTCATGGGGAAGTCAGGCGCCGATGGAAGTGCAGCTACGCCTTCGTGCGAACAAAGAGCAGAACCCCGCCGATCACGATCGCACCGACACCGGCCCATGCCGGGATGTTGACCGTTTCCTTGTCCTTGATTGACAGCTCGAGCGGGCCGAGCTTGGCGTTGTGGGTCGTCTTGGTATAGGTGATGCCGCCGTACACCAACCCAATAATGCCGGCAGCAATCAACAGGAGTGCCACGATCTTGAGTGGACTCACCTTGCCTCCTTCTACCGAACTCCTGTAGTGGTCTCACCAGCGCTACAGGACCTGCGACTCAGAGCAACTGCGACGTGTGTTGATGACCCGGTCGCCGTTCGGTACGGCTCGGGACCTCATCGCTGCTTGCCCTCACCAGGACAGCAACCTTCGCCGCCCCACGACTTGGCGACGATCGTCAGAGCACTCGCCGTCCCTGAATGAGTCGAACGATCAGAACAACAACGGCGATGACGAGCAGGATGTGGATCAAGCCGCCCATCGTGTAGGAGGTGACCATGCCGAGCAACCACAGCACGAGAAGAATCCCCAGAATCGTCCAGAGCATCACAGTCCCCCAGTCCCGCCGAGCCTAGTACCTGATGTTGCCGACGAGGAGTTCGTTGTGCACGTCTTTGACGCCCTTGGTGCCGCGCGCGATGCGCTCCGCCTCGCTCTTGATCTTCTCGGAGCTGACGCGACCGACAAGCGTCACCACCCCCTGCGAGGAGCCCACGTCAATGTCCCCGGCTTTGATCTCGGACTTGGAGATGAGCTTCGACTTGACCTTCGAGCTGATCATCACGTCATCGATCCAACTACCGACCGTCCTTTCTCCGACCGTGAGATCGTTCACGACACCTTCCACACCCTCCGTGTGCCACGCGACGCGCGCCGCCTCTCGGCGAGCCTCCTCCGTGTCCACCACACCGGTCAGGTACACAACGCCCTCCCGGGTCTCGACGTCCACCTGCCGCGCCTTCACCTTGTCGTTGGTCTCCAGCGACGCCCGGATCACCGACGTGATTCCCGAGTCGGCATGCCGTGTGTTCTGGGGCACCATCGAGGAGGCGCACCCGAGGAGCGCCAGCAGTCCGGCACCAACCAAGAAGCCTGCCACCACCACGAATACGCGTTTCATGAGATACCGTCCTTTCCCGAACATGTCTCAAATCTAGCCCTCGGATCCCCCACCGGGAAGCGCACTTACTACCCAGGAGCAGGACTGCGACGTGGGTAGAAACTACCCCTTCGGTGACCGCCCTCGATCGCCGACCCTCGCGCCGCTGCCCTTCCGGCCGCGCCTGGAAAATGACGGTGCTCACGGCGCGCGTCGAGGTGCAGGGACCCGTTTGCGCCACCCGCGGCTCAGGTTGCTGGGGGCTGAGCGGAGCCCGACGGCGCGTCGCGGCCCGCGCCGAGCACGACCCGCACTCGATGCACGCGCCCGTCGTCCTGGAGCGGAATCGCCGCCGGGCCAGCGGGCGATCCATCGAGCTCCACGCTCGCCACGCCCCGGCAGCGCCGCTCCGGGTTCTCGACGACGATCGTGTAGTGCGTCTTCCCGAAGCACCATTCGATGGAGTAGGTCGGCCACGACGACGGGATGCACGGGTTCAGCGTGAAGAATGCGCCGCAGCGCTGGAGTCCGAGGATCCCTTCCAATGCAACCCGGTACATCCAACCGGCCGAACCGGTGTACCAGGTCCAGCCGCCGCGCCCCCGGTGCGCTGGGTGGTCGTAGATATCCCCCGCGACGGCATAGGGCTCGGTCATGTACCGCTCGACCTGGCTCGCTGTCCGCGAGTGGTTGATGGGGTTGAGCATGTGGAAGAACTCCACCGCCTCGTCGCCGCTCCCGAGACGCGAGAGCGCGAGGACGACCCACGCCGCCGCGTGTGTGTAGTGCCCTCCGTTCTCGCGGATTCCCGGGATGTAGCCCTTGATGTATCCCGGGTCGAGAGCTGTGCGATCGAAGGGCGGCGAGAGGAGCAGGATGACACCCGAACCGCGCCGGACCAGGTGGGCGCGCACGGCACCCATGGCGCGCTCGGCGCGGTTTCGCGGCGCGGCGCCCGAGAGAACGGCCCAGGTCTGGGCCACCGAGTCGATCTTCCCCTCGTCGTTTTGGGACGATCCCAGCGGCGTGCCATCGTCGAAGTACGCGCGCCTGTACCACTCGCCGTCCCAACTTTGCTCCAGCATTGCTCCCAGACGCTCGCGTTCGGCGCGGTAGCGCGCTGCTCGCGGCGCCTCACCCCGCTCCTCGCACAAGGGGGCAAAGGCGCCCAAAACGGCGTGCAGGAACCAGCCGACGAAGATGCTCTCCCCGCGACCCTCGGGGCCGACGTTGTTGAAGCCGTCGTTCCAGTCGCAACTCCCGATGAATGGCAGGCCGTGCGCGCCGGCGGTGAGCGCCCGATCCACCGCCCTGAGGCCGTGCTCGAACAGCGTGCCCGTCTCGCGGGAGATGGCCGGGATTCCGTACGCCTCGGGCTCTCCGGGCGGAACGGCAGGCGCCTCCAGGAAGGGCACCCGCTCGTCGAGGACGGCGCGGTCTCCCGTGGCCTTGACGTACTCGGTGGCCGCGTAGGGGAGCCAGAGAAGATCGTCCGAGCAACGCGTACGAATGCCCTGGCCGCCCGGGGTGTTCCACCAGTGCTGAACGTCCCCCTCCACGAACTGGCGCGCGGCCGCTCTCAGGAGGTGCTCGCGGGTGAGGTCCGGCCGCGTGAACATGAGCGCCAGCACGTCCTGGAGCTGGTCGCGGAAGCCGTACGCGCCGCTCGACTGGGAGTAGCCGGAGCGCGCCCAGACGCGGCACGCCAGGTCCTGGTAGAGGAGCCACCTGTTGACCAGGAGGTCGAAGGAGTCGTCGGGGGTGGTGACGCGCACGGCGCCCAGCGTGTCATCCCAGAACGCCTCCACCGCAACGAGTTCGGCCTCGGCAGCTTCCGCGCCGTCCTTGCCCGCGAAGCGCCGCAGGAGCGCGCGGGCCTCTGCCGCGTCCCGCCCCTGCCCGAGGAGGAACACGACGCGCCGCGTCGCGCCGGGCTCGAGCTCCACCACCGTCTGCAACGCTGCGCACGGGTCGAGGCCAGCGCCGAACCGGTTTAACAACAGCGGCTGGCCGAGTGCGGCCGCTCGCGAGAGCGAACCGTTGCGGCCGAGAAACTCCAGACGGTCCCCCGTGGCGGAGAGGAGCAGCTCGCTCGCGGCGGCGAACGCGACGCGCCCCCTCTCCTGGCTGTACAGGTCGCGCGCCAAGACCGCACCGGTCTCGCCATCGCGCTCCGTCGCGACAAACCTTGGGCCACCCGCAATTGCTGGGCCGAGCAACCATTCGTTGTACGAGAAAAGGGTGAGGCGCCGCGGCCGGTCGGAGCGGTTCGTCAACGTCAGAAGAGACAGCTTCACGGGCTCGTCCCGCGCCACGAAGACCACCAGCTCTTGCGCAATGCCGTGCGCGGCGCGGGAGAACCGCGTCACGCCCGGCGCGTGGCGCACCACCCAGCGTGGAGAGCGCCGCGTCCGCCAGAGGGGCGCCGGCGTGGCGCCCCACAGGGCGCCGCTCTCCTCGTCGCGGATGAAGATCGCCTCGGCGGTCGGGTCGGTGACCGGGTCGTTCGCGAAAGGCGTGAGCCGGTTCTCGCGGCTGTTCTCGGACCAGGTGTGGGCCGCCCCGGAGGTCGTGACGATGCTCCCGAAGCGCGGGTTGGCGAGAACGTTGATCCACGGGAGCGGTGTCTCCCGTTCGCCCTCGAGGACGACGACGTACTCGCGGCCGTCACGCGTGAAGCCGCCGAGACCGTTGTTAAGGAGAAGCGGCGGTGGCTCCGGTTCAGCTTCCGGCCGCCCCGCGTCCGGGGCCTCGTCGATTGGCACCTTGCCCAACTGGAGTGGAGGCTCCGCCTCCGGGCGATCGAGCTGCTGTTCCAGGGTGCCGCGGTCGCCGGAGAGAACCGCCTGGGCGACCGCGCTCAGAAGGACGGTCTCGGCCTCCGGGATCGAATCGGCTTGGAGAAGAAACACGCCGCCGGGCTTCCCTTTCCAGGCACTCCACGGGCCGCCATCGACGAGCTGCGTGAGCTGCCCGTTCAGCTCTTCGCGGTAGCTTGCCGGGTGCTCGTTCAGGATCACGGCGTCCGCCTTTAGCCCCTTCAGGCGCCAGTGCTCGTGGGCGGTCAGGACTTGCCGAACGAGCTGCACGTCTTCTGGCTCCTTCACGCGGACGAGGACGATCGGGAGATCGCCCGAGATGCCAAACCTCCAGAGACCGTCCTGCCCGAGCGTGTTCTTCGCCAGGGTCTCCCCATCGGCCCGCAGGGATGCGTCGGAGAAGAAGACGCGGGAACCGAGCCGTTCGGAGAGTTGGGCCTGTTCGACGGGGATGCCAAGATGTCGCAGTGACATCTGCGCCTGCGTGAAAGCGAGGGCGAAGGCGCGGGCGGCGACGCCGTGGTCGTGGTACTTCTGTGCACACTCGCGTGCGGTCGGCTCGTCGACGGCAACACCGGTCGTGAACGAGACGCGGGCGAACCCCCCGGGTGCAAGCCGCAGCCGGGTCCGGAGGCTCAGGATCGGGTCGAGTACCGGGCCGGTCGTCCCCGAGAGCGCGCGCCCGTCCATGGCCTTTGGGTTGTCGGGGCCACGCCCCCGCCCCAGGAAGCGCATCCGGTCGGTCTCCCACTCGACTTGCGCTTGCGTCGGTCCGTGGATGGAGAGGACGTGGAATGCGACGAGCCCCGGGTTGTACGGGGCGCGCGGCCGGCGCCGCGCCAGGAGAGCTGTATTCTCGGCAATCCACTCCGTCTCGACGAAGAGCTTCCCAAACGCGGGACTGGTGACATCTTCGACGAAAGACCCCAGACCCACTTCGACGTAGCTCGTCAGCTCGATCTCACGGGGGCGGTCGCTCCGATTCGTCAGCGAGACACGCCGAACCTCGGCGTCGTCTCCTGGTGAGACGGCGACCTCGAGGCGCGTTGCGATGTCGTGGTCGAGCCGCTCGAAGGTTGCCTTCTCGGCGAGGAATTCCACGAGGTAGCTGTCCGGCTCCTTGGCCGTAGGCTGGTAGGCCGCGGACCAGACGGCGCCCGTGTGGACATCGCGCAGATAGACAAACTGGCTTCCTGGATCGCGGGTGCGGTCCTCCCGCCACCGCGTCACGGCACGGCCGCGGCAGAAGCTCGTTCCGCCACCCCCGTTCGTGACGATCGCGACATAGCTGCCATTCGAGAGGATCTGCGCACGTGGGTACGGCGTGTGGGGCGAGCGGAGGCGGCGTGGGGCGCGCGCAAACGCGGGCGGTTCGGCTCGGGTCTCCTCGGCCGGACGCGGCTCGATGACGGGCGCCTCGCGTGGGATCCGCTCCTGCAAGAGGAGTTCGGTCGCTTGGATTCGCGGGTCCGCATGGAACCGGTCGACCATCACGTCGCCCAGAAGGACGTTGGCGATGGCGACAAGCGTCATCCCCTGGTGGTGCGCCAGGTGGGTCTTCACGATGACACCGGGGCCGGGTCGCACGGCCACAGAGTCGCCATGCTCGTCCGGCTTCCGCGCCGTGTAGTCGATGGCGTCGTAGTATCCGAGCGGCCCCTCGGCTCCCTCGCCCGTCAGGCGTCGCAGGTTTCGTGCGGCTTTGGCGGGCTCCAAGAGAGCGGCCAACGCGGTCGCATAGGGAGCAACGACGAGTTCGTCGGCCAGCCCTCGCTTCAACCCGAGGCCCGGGACGCCGAACTCCTTGTACTGGTAGTTGCCGAACCGGTCGGTCAGATCGTAGGCGGACTCGGAGATTCCCCACGGAACGTGCCGCTCGCGACCGTACCGGATCTGCTTCCTGACGACCATGCGGCAACTCTTGTCGAGGAGCGTCCCCGGATACGTCTTCATCAGGAGGAGCGGCATGAGGTACTCGAACATCGTCGCGCCCCAGGAGACGAGCGTCGGGACGCCTTCCACGCTGACGACGAGCCGCCCCAGGTGGAACCAATGGCTTTGCGGGGCGTCGCCCTTGGCGATGGCGAAAAAGCTTGCAAGGCGCGACTCCGCGGCTAGGAGGTCGTAGTAGGCGTCGTCCGCTTGCCCCGGTCCGCCGACGTCGGCCATGCGATAGCCGATCGAGAAGAGCTGACGTTGACGGTCGTAGAGGAAGGAGAAGTTCATCCCGTCCGCCAGGGCCGTCGCGCGACGGGCAACGTCGAACAGGCGTGATGCGAGGTCCGGTCGCGACGCGCCCAGCCGCCGGCACCCTTCCGCCATGGCGAGAAGCGCCCCCGCGAGGTTGCCGCTATCCACGGTGGACACGTAGCGCGGGAGGAGCGGCGAGAGGTTCTGCGTGTCGTACCAGTTCAGGAGGTGCCCTTCGTGGCGCTCCAGCCCTTCGACCGTGGTCAGCGTCCGGTCGAGCCTTTCGACCATTGCATCCGCCGGCAGCAGACCCAGATCGTGCGCGGCGAGCGTCGAGAGGAGGCACATGCCTATGTTGGTCGGTGAGGTGCGGTGGGCCACCATGGGCTCTCGGTCTTCCTGGAAGTTGTCGGGTGGGAGCCAGTGATCCTCAGGGCCGGCCAGCGTCTCGAAATAGTGCCACGTCTTCCGCGCCACCTCCCTCAGGAAATCACGGTCCTCCGGCGATAGCTCCCGCTGGCGCGGCACGATTGGCTGGCTGAGCCAGTACGCGCAGGTGGGCGCCGCCGCCCACAAGGCGAGGAACGGCAGGGCAAGAGGAAGAGTGCCGGGACGCGCGGCGATGGTCAGGGCGAGGAGCCCCAGGGCCGCAATTGGGCTCGCGGCCATCTCGACCAAGAAGGAACGGATCCCCTCCCGCAAAAAGCCAGCGGCTCGTGTCTCCTGCGCGGCCGCCGTCTCCCAGTCAAGGAGGCGGCGTTTCGTGATGACGAGCCGGACGAGCGTCAGCGCGATGGCATGCACCCTCTCCCAGGCGTGGAATGGGAGGAAAACCAGCGTCAGGAGCGCCTGCCCGAAGGCGGTGCTCAGATCCCCTACGAGGCCTCGAAGGTGGACGCGGGCCGGCTCGCGCGCGGGGCGCGGCTCCAGGAGATGGAAAAGGGAGGCAACAAACGGGAACGCAACAACCGCGAGACCGCCAAGAGTCCAGGCGAGGGGGCTCCCCGGCAGGAGGGTCCAAGCGGCCGCGAAGAAGGCGAGGAGCGAAGGTGCCACGAGGCTACGCCGGAGGTTGTCGAGGATTTTCCACTGACTGATGAGCGGGAGGCGGTTCTTCACGAAACCGTGGGGGGTCGGGACCAGCGGGAAGAGCCAGGCGAGGATCTGCCAGTCGCCGCGCACCCAGCGGTTTTGCCGCCGCGCGTGCGCGAGGACGTTGGCAGGGTAGTCGTCCACCACCTCCACGTCGGAAACGAGCGCGGTACGTGCGTACAGCCCCTCGAAGAGATCGTGCGACAGCAGCGCGTTCTCGGGGACGCGCCAGCCGACAGTCGCCTGGAAGGCGTCGACGTCGTACAGTCCCTTGCCCGTAAAGACTCCTGCGCCGAAAAGGTCCTGGTAGGTGTCCGAGACCGCCGTCGTATAGGGATCGACGCCGGTGTGCCCGGCGTACAGCCGTGCAAAGAGCGACCCGGCGGCGCTCGCAAGGTTGACGCTCACGCGCGGCTGGAGGATGCCGTAGCCCTCCGTGACCCTTCGGAGGGCGGCGTCGACCACGGGCCTGTTGAGCGGGTGCGAGATGATCCCGATCAGGGTCCTGGCGGCGCCCCTCGGGAGTCGCGTGTCGGCGTCCAGGGTGAGGACGTAGCGCACCGACGGGAGTATCGAAAGGTCCCCGACCTTGACGGAGAAACCGGCGTCAGTAGAGGAACGCAACAGGCGGTTGAACTCCTCGATTTTCCCCCGCTTGCGCTCCCAGCCCATGAAGACGTCCTCTTTCGGGTTCCACTGCCGATCGCGATGGAACAGGTAGAAACGGTCGTTCCCACCGGGCACGTGCCGGCGGTTGAGCGCCTCGATACCGGCCACCGCTGCGGTCAGGATCTCGTCGTCACCGGCAACCGAAAGCGTCCGCGCGTCCTTGAAATCGCTCAGGATCGCAAAATGGATCCGGGGGTCGAGGTTGCCGAGCGCCTGCACCTCCAGGTGCGCCAGGAGTCGCTCGACGTCCCCCACGCTACCGAGAAGTACGGGCACGACCACCATCGTGCGGGCGCTCTCAGGGATCCCTTCGCTGAAATCGAGGCGGGCGAGCCGGCGCGGCGGCACGAGCGCGGCCACGATGCGTTGGACGATGAGCACAGCGAGTTCGCTCGCGGGAAGCAGCGCGAGCAGGGCCGCGGCCGTCGCCATCCCGGCGGCGCCAACGGCGCCTGCGTACGCGTACGCACTGAAAACGCCAAAACCGGTCAGGAAACCGATGCCGCCCAGGTATGCCGCAGTTGCATGGGCGAAGGCCCATCGGCGGAGTCGCCTAGTGAAGCGCGGCCGGTACGCCACGTCGATCTCGAGGCCGCGCCGTCCCGGGCCGATCAGGTGATGGCCGACGTGCGCTGCCTTCTCGCCGGTTCCCGTCTGCTCCGCGGCCCGGCGTGCGCTCTCGACGGTGCGCAGGGCGACACGCATCTGCGCCTCCCCGGTCGGTTCGGCGAGATCCTCCACGGCGTGCCGGTAGCGGTCGCGACTGGCGAAGTCCATCCGTGGGTATACCCCGGCCGGGTCCCGCCGCAGGATCTCCTCCACCCGGCTGACCTGCTCCACGAAGCGGCTCCAGTCGAGCGTCGCACAGAACCTGAGGCTCGTCACCGTGTTGCCGGTGGAGACTTGATCGGTGGCCTGGCGCTGGTTCTCCGAGCGGACCGCATCCTCGGGCGTCGTCCCTCGCGCGGCAAGCGCCTGTTCCACTGCTGCAGCGAGGGGGGACACGCGAGGGTCGTATTCGCGCATCCGCTGCCGGAGCTGCGCCACGAAGGCACTCAGGAGCGGGTCGGGCAGAGAACCGAAAGTATCACCACTTTCCAGCCGTGCGAGAACGCCGTCCGCCTCCAGGCGTGCCGCCCGCCCTGCAAGGATTCCGTCTGTCAGGAGCCTCAGGTTCTCGAGGAGCGCGAGCTTGAGCATGCTGGGCCACGCCCAGAGCTCGCCGATCGTCAACGGCGCCACGGTCTGAAAGGCGAGGACGAACCGCGTGAGCCGCTCCGCGTCGAGCCGTCCGTCGCCGTGCCGGATCAGCTCAATCGCCATTGCATGGATGCGGGCCTTGCCCGAGAACTCGCGTGCCGCGAGCTTCGGCAGCTTGCGGTAGTACCGGACGGGGAGGTCGTGCCGCACGGCGCGCGCCTCCGACTCGACGAGGTGAAAGTTGTCGAGAAGCCACTCGGCGGCCGGAGGAACAGCGACACCCCGGTGGACATCGTCAGCGAGGGAGCGGTACGCCGCGGTCAGGACGCGGATGTTTCCTTCCAGCCGCGGCAACACCTCGCGCCCGCCCGCGCGTGAGGCAGGTAGAAGCGTGAAGACAGCGGCGAGCGTCTTCGCTCGCTCCTCGAGGCCCTCGGGGCTCAGGAGTTCGCCCCTGAGAGGCATGGCTCTTTCGGGACGGCGCCGTCCGAACAGTGATCACCTCCTGCGTTGTCTTCGACGTCTCGCCGGCGCCGCTTCTTGTCGCGTGGCTGATACCATGTCCGCCACCTGGAGCACCGCGGCGTTGCGCACGGGCACTGTTCCCCTGCGTACCGGCGACGGGACGGACGCCTGCTTCACGTCCATCTCAACCCGACCCTCTGTCAACTCGTTCCCGAGCGCCTCCAACCGCACACCCTGCTCGGAAAGCTAGGCGAGAATAACATCGTTCCTCGCGTCTCTCGCCGGCAGGCGTAGGCTCTGACCCTCCCAGGCACGAGCCGGGGTGTCGGCCAACCGGGCCATCCGACGTCCGCGGTCCGCACCCTCGAACAACCGCCCGGCGAGGTCGAATGCCTGCTCGCGCAAGGCGTCCTGCTGTGCCCTGAGGGCCGTGTTCTGGCGCCTGGCCATGTCGACTGCGAAACGGGTCAGAAGCCCATCGAAACCGGCCAGCAACCCACCGGCGACGACGACCAAACCGGCGATGCCGAGGGTGAGCATCAGGCGTCGTGCGCCGCGCCAGGTGAAAACCAAGCGACGGATCCTGGCGCTGCTGGCGGGATGCCACTGCACCTCCCACCGGATGCGGTCCTTCACGCCCACCGCAGTACCTCGCGCGGTTCCCTACGCGATTCGCGGTGCGACCGCGGCGCAACACCGACCAGGGAGCCTCCAGCTGCGACGACTGCACGTGTCAAGGGAAACCACCCTTTCCGGAACGCGCCTCAAACCTAGTTTTCCGGCCCTGCGTCGTGAAGCGCACTTTCTACCCGGGAGCGAAGCCGCAGACTAGGTACGGACTACCCGGCCGGTGCGGCAACGACTTGCGTGGCCGCGTTCGGTGGGCACGTTCATCTCAGAACATCCGCCGCCGACCTCCGTGCTGGCCCATACTCCGTCACCAGTTTCATCCTATGGGGCCGAGAAGACGGCGAGTACTAAGGAGACGGTTTTGACGGCGCGTCGGGCGCCTTCGAGGCCCAGGCCACCTTGCCCGCGATGGCGAGCCAGTCGGTACCACTGCCGACCGACTCGATCGTGAAGGGAAGGTCCTCGGGCATCTGGAAGAGCGTTACGTCCGTGTAGGTCTTCGTCAGGAGCGGCCCGATGAAGTTCACGACCCAACCGACGATGCCCCGGCATCGCGGTTCGATCCGTACGTTGCGGAGGAGGAAGCTGCGGCGGGGCGCATCGACGACGAGGTCCGCTTTCCCTTGTGCGTCGCAGATCTGACGGAAAAGACGGCCCTTGGCCTGCTTCTTCTCCACCGTTACGTCAAGGCCGACCAGGAAGCAGCTTCCGCCGCACGGCCCGAAGCGCCGCGGCTCGACCACGAAGCCCACGTTGCGGATGACGGGCGGAATGTCCTGACTCCAGTTGGCGCGCAGGACCTCGAAGGCGGCCCGCTCGACGGGGGGCCACGGCACCATGAACCGGTACTCTCCCGTGACGGTGCCTTCCTCGCCGCTGCCCGCGTCCTGGAAGTGGAGCTTTGTCGCGAACGAGCCCTGAAAGAGAAGCTGGACACGCCGCTCGCCGACCTGTGTGACGGGATAACGCACCACAAGCGGGTAGTCCATGCGGTATTTGGATTCCAGCTCCACATTGCCGGTCGCCCGCCCGTTGGCGATCCTCGCCCCGCTCGTTCGCAGCTTCACGTCGCTTAACGAGATGACGACCCCGCCCCGCTCGATCCTGCCCGCTTTGCCGAACAGTTCCGCGTCGACAATGCCGGAGTACTGTCCGTCCGGCCGCAGCCGCAGATCGCGGACGACGAATCGCGAGGGCGCCTCGACGTCGACTCTCGGGCCGCCAGGTATGTGGAACTCCCCTGCCGTCAGGTCAACGGCGAGGGCGGCGGCGGAGATCGTCGCCTCGAGCGTGTCGTCGGTGCGTGATGCGATCCGGAACGAGCCTTCCCTAATCTCGCCGTGCGAGAAGGTGCAGCGGCTCCCGACGAAGGCAATGGCGCCATCCTCGATCTCTCCGGCGACCCGGCCGGCGACCTCAAACTGCTCCAGCTGGCTTTCCCGAGCCGGCCGGAAGAGGCCTGTGACGATCGCGACGCGTACCGGCGTGCTTTCCCTCGGCTGCGAGGCGGTGTGGAACTCGACCATCTTGCCAAAGCTCAAGGGGCGGCCTCCATACGCCACGAACGCCGAGTCGTGGATTCGCACCTCTTTGACCAGGTCGAGAAACACGGGGCCAGGAGGCGGCGTGGAAGCCGGAGATGTCGGAGGAGGTGGGGTCTTGCCGCTCAGCACAGGCGCTGCCGCACCCTTCGCGCCCAGGATTTCGCCGTGCAAGACCGACAGGATGTCGGTACGAAACTCGAGCTTGCGCAGCGCCGACCTGGCGAGACCCCGGAACATCCAAACGATGGGTCTCCAGATTCCGCGGCCGCGATAGCTGGCCTCGGTGATTCCCTGGCCCTCCTCGAAGCGGAGGCTCTTGATGAGAACCTTGGGCCGCAAGTGATTTCCCTCGAGGAGGAGCGTGCCGCCGTTGACCGCTAGGTCGAGGCGGTTGACGTGCCCTCCGACTGCCGTGGCAACGAGGGCTGCCGTCGGCGTTCCGGCGACCTCCACCTTCCACGCATCAGCCACCGGGACGCGCCCGGCACGCAGCTCGATTTCGAGACTGAACGTGCCGCTGTCGACGCACCCGGCGATCTGATCGAGCACGAGCTGTGAGCCCGATTCCAGGGGAGGCCCCGAGGGCGAGACTGCTACCACCGTTGGCGGGGCAGTTGGGAACACCGGGGCCTGTGCGTGCGCGGGTGTCACGAAAAGAGCCAGAACGAGTGCGGTGGTCCAGGCGGCGCAGCCAATGCGTGTGGCCGTTCGGCCCGGCACTCTTGACGACGGCACGCTTCGCGATCGCCGTGAACTCATTGCGGTGCCGATGTGATCGTCTGGCCCGGGCGCAGCATGATGTACTTGCTCCGCACAAACGAGCGCTCGGCCACGACGTAGAACACGTAGATGAGCAGGTGGCCGGCGCCAGCGGCGACGAGACCAGGGAGAGAGCCGTAGAGGAGCGCGTAACCGTAGCCCTGAAGCTGCCCCACGGAATACATGGGGTTGCGCAGGAAGCGATAGGGCCCGCCGTCACAGGCGGGGGCCAGTGGGCGCCCGAGGAACATGTCGCGGAAGTAGTAGACGTCCACACCCACAGTGAGCGTGGCCCACAGCTTGAAGACCAGGCCCACCACGAACAGCGCCACACCCGCGGCGAGAACGAGGGGCGCGGGCACCACCTGCTCCCACCTTGGAGCGTGCAGCGCCGCCATGCAGCCGACCCCCAGCCCCTGGTTGAGGAACATCAGCCCGGCCAGGGTCTCGTACGCCCGGAAAGCGCGCTCCTCGCCGAGGCGAGCGATGGCGCAGGCGGGGAGGTTCGATCTGAGAATCACCGCGTTCCCGCCGTAGTAGAAGACGAGCGTGAAGAGGAAGTAGGGCAGAGTGAGCCGCCAGTCGGCGCGGGCGATGAGAACGTGGGCGAGGAACACGGAGGCGACACTGCCGGCCACCCACACCGCGTTGAGGTGCTCGAGCCGCCACCCGGCCATCGCAAACACCGTTGACGCCAGTCGCATCATGCCCCGGAGAGCTCCGCGCCCCCACAATGCTGGTCGCCCTCGGCGCACAGCACCCGCAGGCACGTCCTGATGGTTGTGTTCCTCAGCCCGCAAGCGGAAGTCCCTCATGCCTCACTTTCGCCGCCGTCGCAGCGTGTCCGGGGCACGGAGGAGGTTACCACCCTGATCGACGGCGTCGCGTTTCATGGATGCCTTCCTTTCCCGAGCATATCTCGAATCAAGTGCTCTGGCCCCCCCACCGGGATGTGCACCTTCTACCCGGGAGCGAAACCGCGAGTCAGGTAGGAACTACCCGGCCGGTTTGTCCGCGCCCTTGGCGGTGCCTGCACGAGTGCTGGCTTGTCGGCGCGTGGCAGGCCGACGCAACGTCTTCTCGCAACGAGGCGTGCTATAAATTGGGCCAACATGGCCTGGCCCAGGACAAAGGCGGTAGCAGCGAAGCTTGCGCTGGCTGACAGTGCCGCTGCCGAGATGGCCTTCTACCTGGCGCTGTCGCTGATGCCCTTGGTCGGCGTTGCGGTCGCGCTGGTCAGCCGCTGGCTTCCCCTCGACTTGAGCGCGTCCATCGAGGAGGTGCTGCGCGCCGTGCTCCCGGCAGCGTCTCATGTCGCCCCCGGTGAGGTACTGGGCTGGGCGCGCTCCTCCGCCGGCCAGGGGTGGCTGACGGTCGGCTTCGTCGTCGCGCTCTGGACCTCTTTTCGTTTCATGTCGGTGTGCATGCGCTCGCTCGGCACGATGGTCTCCACCGATGTCCGCCGGCCGGTAAGGGCCTGGCGCTCGGCCGCCAGGTCGCTGCTGCTACTCGTGGTCTGGATCGTGGCGCTGGTGGCGACGGCGCTTTTCCTCCTCGTGGCGCCTGCAATCGAGCGTGGCCTGCTTCACCTGCCCGAATTGTCGGAGCTTTCGCTCTCGGCCTTTTCGGCGCTGCGGGCGCTCCTCATCGTGGCCGTTCTGTTCAGCGCGATCTACCTGACCTACCGCGTGGTCGTCGGCACGCGGGCGGGCTGGTTCCGGGTGGCACTGGCCGCGCTGCTGGCGTCCCTGGGTTGGATCGTCGCCACCCGAGGGTTCTCCCTCGCCGTTCCCCTGCTCTGGAACACGACCCACCTCTACGGCACGCTCGGCAGCGTGGTGCTGTTCCTGATCTGGGCCTACGTCATGGCCTGGGTCCTCCTGCTCGGCGGGTTCCTGCTCGTGCGCCCCGGCCGGCGGCAAGCGGCAGTACCCCCGACTCGCACGTCTATGTCGTGACGCTTGGCTCGACGGTCAACCTGACGGTTGGCCTCGGCGCCCACAGCGTTTGTGCCGGTTGGTGGTATCTTTATGAAACGGTCGCCCCGAGGGCATGCGCTGGTTCCGACGGCGCAGGCAGCGGATTCCACGGCGGCGACGCTGGCGATGGCCTTGCAGCGGGAGGTTCGGACCATCAGGAAACCAGCGGTACCAAAGGGCAAGAAGAACGGCCGCAGCGAGGAGGTCGCCGCGCTGCTGACGGCCGCGCGCGCCGTGCTCGAAAACCGCGCCTTCACCGACGCCGCGAGAGCGATCCTCGTGGCGTGCAAAACGATCCTCGGCGCGGATGCGGGCCTCGTGGCCGTGAGCTCGCCGGGCGGGAAGGGCGTCGAGGTCGCCTGCCTCGATCCCGGCGGCCTCGGGCTCACCTGCCCGGGCGGCCTGCCCACGCCGATTCGCCGCCTCTGCGCACGCGCCTCCAAGGTTGGCCGGGTCGTCTTCGACAACGATCTGGCAACGGGCGCGCCGCAGGCGTCCCCTGCTGACGATCACGCAGCCCTTGAGAGCGCGCTCGTCGCACCGGTCATCATCGCCGGCGACGTGGCAGGGCTCGTCGGCCTGGTCAACAAGCCCGGGGGCTTCTCTGCGGCCGACTCCCGACTCGCCGAGGTCTTTGCCGAGATGACCGCGGTGGCAATGCTCAATAGCCTCACCGTCAACGGCCTCGAGAAAAACCGGAATGCCCTCGAAAGCGAGGTGCGCGAGGGCGCCACGCAACTGCGCCAGGCCGAGGAGAAGTTCAAGACGCTGGTCGAGAACCTGCCCGACGTCATCGCGCGCTTTGACCGAGATCTGCGACACCTCTACGTCAGCCCTGCGGTCGAGCGCGTAACTGGCCGCCCACCGCAGGACTTTGTGGGCAAAACGAACCGCGAATTGGGGATGCCGTCCGAGCTGGTCGACGCGTGGGACACTGCCTTGCGGAAGGTCTTCGCGACTGGGCAGCCCGAGAGACTCGAGTTCACATTTCCGGCCCCGGACGGGACGCGGCATTTCGACTGCCAGCTCGTTCCGGAACCCGGGCCAGGGGGCGCCACACAATCAGTGCTGAGCGTTGCCCGGAACGTAACCCACAAATGGCTCGCTCTCGAGGCCGAGCGGCGCGCCCGGACCAACGCCGACGCATTGCGCGAGGCGACCGTGGCGCTCACCCGCAGCCTCGACCGCGAGGCCGTTCTTGTGACCCTGCTCGACCACTTGCGAGGGATGGTCCCCTTCGACCGTGCCCGCGTCATGCTCCTCGAGGAGGCGTCGCGGCTCTCCGTCCGGGCCGTCTTTGACGGCGACCGTGTCGTTCCCCTGACGCCCGAGGGGCGCCCGGAATTCGATCCGAACGATCATCCGATCGTCCACAGCATCCTGACGACCGGCGCCGCGGTCTTGATTGCCGACATCCGCGCCCATCCGGACTGGAGCCTCCCAACGGATCGCTCGTCCGAGGCGAGTTGGATGGGGGTCCCGCTGTTCGCGCGTGGCGACGTGGCCGGTTTGTTCTCGCTGTCCAAGCGCGAGGTCGGCTACTTCAACGAAGAGCACGTAAGGCTGGCCGAGGCGATGTCGTCGCAGGCCTCGGTAGCCGTCGAGAACGCGGTTCTCTTCGAGCAGATGCAGGCATCGACGGCGCGGATGCAGTCGCTTTCACGCCGCCTCCTCGAAGCGCACGAAAGCGAGCGGCGCAACATTGCCCGGGAGCTTCACGACGAAGCGGGTCAGGCCCTGGCATCGCTGCGCATCGGACTCCGACTGCTGGAGAGGGAGATCGACGAGGGCGGAAGTGTTACCGGACGGGTGGCGGAGCTGATGCAGAGGACAGATGCCGTCATCGACGGCCTGCACCGTCTGGCCGCGGACCTGCGACCGGCGAGCCTCGATTACCTGGGGCTCGAGGCGGCCCTACGCCAGTACTCGCGGACGGCTGCGTCCAAGTTCGGCCTCGCGGTCCGTTTCAAGGCGCACGGGTTTACGAGCGAGCGTCTTCCGGCGGCGGTGGAGACGGCTCTCTACCGCGTGGTCCAGGAGGCGATGACCAACGTCGCGCGCCACGCCCGCGCGACCCGGGTCGACGTGTTGGCGGAGCGTCGCGGCGACCGGGTCATTGTGATGGTTGAGGACGACGGCGTCGGGTTCGAACCGGACCAGGTCCAGCGCGGGGATCACTTCGGCCTACTCGGGATGAGGGAGCGAGCCGAGGCCCTAGGCGGGATCCTGACGCTGGAAAGCGCGCCCGGGGCAGGTACCACGGTCATGGTGGAGGTGGCAAGTGCCGATCCGCATCCTGATCGCTGACGACCACGCCGTCGTCCGTTCCGGCCTCCGGGCATTGCTCCAAGTCGACGCCGATCTCGAAGTTGTCGGCGAGGCAGAAGATGGTACCCAGACGCTGCGCCTCGCCGAGACGCTGCACCCCGACATGGTCCTGCTCGACATCACCATGCCACCAGACGACGGCATCAAGACTGCTAAGCGGTTGAAGGAGAAGCATCCGGAACTTATCGTGCTGTTCCTCACCATGCACGAGGACGAGAGCCTGCTGCACGCGGCGCTACGCGCGGGCGCCGCCGGCTACGTGATCAAGCGGGCCGACGAGTCCGAGATCATCCAGGCGATCCATGCGGTGAGTCATGGCGACATTTACGTGCACCCCGCGATGACCCGCGCGCTCCTTCACCAGCCCGTCACGACGGAGCACCGGCGCGGGTTGCCAGCGGATGATCTGACCCGCCGCGAGCTCGACGTTTTGCGCCTCCTCGCCAAGGGAAACACCAACCGGCAGATCGCCGGCCTGCTCGGCCTCTCGATGCGCACCGTCGAGAACCACCGTGCCAACCTGATGGGCAAGCTCGGGCTGGCCAGCCGGGTCGAGCTGGTGAACTACGCCGAGGAGCACAGCCTGCTCTAGATGGAAAGCAAGGACGACCGACGCGGCGCCGAGGTCGCGGCCATCTGCGCCACGCTGTTTGAGAGCGCGCAGCTTGCCGGCGTCGATGCCCACGCGTACATGCTCGAGGCCACCCGCCGGGCGATTGCTTCGCCCGGCGTCATCACGCTCCCTCAAAACGTCACTTGATCGGATTCCGCTCAGTTTTCCAATAATTCACTCAAGACACACCCTTTGGGCTTGGGCAGAGATTCACGAATAATCCATCCCCAAAGCGCAAGCCTCTCGCTTATATTTCACCGCTCACGCGAACGTGTCGGAATCGACGGAGTCGAGCGGGACGAGGGCGCCGACCGATAGGTGTGGGGAGACGGCTTCGTCGGGCGACGTTCGCCGCCGCGGGGCGGCCCCACGTGATAACCCGTCCCCCAGCCGCCGTAGTCGGACCCGTACGGCTCGCTATAGCCCCCGATATATCCCCCGCCAGCTAAGCAGGCACACAGCACCGTGAACAGCAGGAATTCGAGCGCACCCACCCTCCAACGTTGAGGCACGATATTCATTTCGGCTCCTTTTTGCTGTCGGTGTCCGACCACTCCATCAATCCAAAGGGTGCTCCTGTCGGATCGGCGACGACCGTCACATTGCCACCGTGGCGATCGGCGTGCGGTTCGACCAGCACGCGCCCGCCGAGCGCGACCGCCTTGGCTGCCACGCCGGCGGCATCCACGACCCGCACGAAGTTGAGCCAGTGGGGATGACGGGGCGACGAACCGCCGGGAAGAGCATTCACGCTCGCGCGAGCGTAATCGTCGCTCGAGAGGATCACGTGCTCTCTACCGTCGTCACTCGGCAGGTCGAAAACGTCATAGCCGAAGAGCGCCTGGTAGAAGGCCGCGGACGTGTCCGGATTTTGGGCGTGAAGCGAGCTCCAGATCCACTCTCCGGGCGCCGCCAGGACGTCGGCTGGGTCACCACTTGTGGACGCGAGGACCGCAAAAACCGCCCCTTCGGGATCAGCAAAGACCGCTTGGCGGCCGCGTTGCGGGTAATTCCTGGGTTCGAACACAACCTTGGCCCCGTGCGCCAGCGCGATCCGCTTCGCGGCATCGACATCGCGAACGGCGATGAAGCCCCGCCACGCCGGCTGCCGGTGTTCACCAGGCGGCACTGCCCGGTGGAGCAGACCTGCCACCGGTCGGCCGTCGAGAAGGGCGACGGCGTAGTCTGCGTCACCGACATGAATGTCGCGGAAGGTCCAGCCGAACAATCCCGAATAGAACTGCTTCGCACCGGCGAGGTCCGGGGTCACCAGCTCAACCCAGATCACCTTACCGACGTGGTGCTCGGCAGTCGCGGGCGCAACGAGCGGAGGCAGCTCAAACGGCGCCGCCATGACCGTTGCCACGCACGTGGCGTACAGGAGCACAACGCACAGGCCGTGCAACAGAAAATGTCGGGCTCGATGGCAACAGATATTCATTCTCGCACCTCCACAACAACCGTCCGTCCCGCCGCAGGTCGGCTTGGCCCAAAGCCTGCAACCAGGACAATCACGCCAAGGAGGCTCACCGGTGCCGTCAGGTTCGTCTTCACCGTTTACCTCCGTGCCCTGAGACGTGCGCCTTCGGTAGAGAGCCTACATTTCCGACGAAGAAACCAAGTCTCACGATTCTCGTAGTGCGCCTTCTTTCTCGACTGCCTACGAATCTAGTCCCTTGGTTCTGTGCGGGATAGAGCATTTTCCCCCCAGAATCGGAGCCGCAATTTAGGTAGAAACTACGCTGCCGGCATCCGATCTCTGTCGCCTTCCGAGGAGTGCACGCGCTTGCCGCGGTCGTGGCGCCACAGCAAATTGCGGGGTCACCGTGACACCGATGCCGGACAGGACATAGCGGCGATCCGATCGTCGTCCATGTCTCGACCACCCCCCAACAACTCTCTCAGCTCAAGACAGGCTACGGCGAGATGTTACGGGCGCGAGGCCGCGGGCCGACGAAGCCGTGTCGCCATCACCACCGCGGAGCCGGGAGGGCTCTCTTTGGGGGCGGCCTCTCGAGCACCACCGCCTGCGCTGATTGGTCTATCTCGTGGCGACGACCAGGGAGAGAACGCCCACCACGAGGATGTTCACGCCAAGAAAAAGATGAGAGACTGCCGGCCGTTTCCTACTCGTTTTCAGATAGAACCCAAAGGCGAGGATCCCCAGACCCCAAGCGAAAAAGAATGCTCCCTTGTCCCATCCCCAACCGGCACGTTGGGAAAATGCGAGGGCGAAAAGTTCCCAAAGGATCGCCGTGACAACGAACCCCCAGCCCAAGCCCGACAGGCTGACGAGTCGATGGAATCGTTGCCACCCATTCCCGTCGCTTTTCGTAGTTGCAAGCAGCAGCATGGTATGCTGTCCTTCCCAGAACGTATCTCGAATCTAGTCCTCAGGCCTGCCACCGGTAAGAGCACTTTCTACCGAGAAACAAAGACACGAGCTAGGTAAGAACTACGCGTCTGATGGCCATCCTCCATCGTCGGCTGGCGGACGACTACCGGTTCCGCGGCTGACGAGCGGCAGGCGCCGCCCAGCGCCGTTCGCCCCGTCGTCACACCTGGGACTACACGGGCTGGACCAGATCGAGCCGGCTGGCGATCCGCTGTTGCGATTCACTGTCCGCCCGGCAGTCACTCGCGCGGCAGGTCCTCGCAGAGCTGTTGCCCCTGCTCGCTCAGGTCGCCGTCGTCCATGGCACGAGGATCTCCCACACGCTACTTCTGAAAATACTCTCGAATCTTCGCCGCAATCTCGCGATCTGTCATCCTGTCAACTGTTTGCATGGCCACGATGCGTCCGTCGAGTTTCTCTCTCGCAAGACGCTTCTTGAGCTCGCCCTTCGCCTCACCAGGACCGAATATCAGAATCGCTTCGGCATCACGAATGGACGCGATTACTTCATCGTAGTAATGATGCAGATGCCCCGTAAGCTTCCTTTCGCGGCTATCGTCTGCCGGAACGTGCTGTGATTCATAGGGGATTGTCGAACGCACGCCCGCAAAGCGTCCAGGCTGCTTTTCAACATCTGATTCGATCTCTCTTGTCTCTTCCCCTTTCTCCGAGAGCGACACAATCACAGCCTTCCGATGGTCAATCCACAAACCCACTGTCGTCTTCATGACTCTTCTCCATCAAGGTTGCCAACGGCGGAACGGGCCTCCGCCTACGCGTTGCGTGGTCTCGCGTCCCATCCATGCCCTCCCCGACGGGATGGAGGCTCGCCGCCGGAGAGCGCGACGAGTTTGGCCAGCAGCGCAGTCACCACCGTCGAGAGAACAGGTGAATGATCGCCACGAAAATGGCGGCGCCGATGATTGACCACAGGACCGGGAAGGGGTGATTCCCGATGGTGACCATGAAAGGCTCTGGGAGTTTGAGCGCCCGAGCAACCCAAGGCCCAAGAAGGGCCCCGATGAAGCCAAGGGCTATCGAGACGATCAGCCCGCCTCGAACCCCACCAGCGATGGCCTTCCCGAGGGCGCCGCAAACAGCCGCGATCAGGAGGAGGAGCAGGAGTGCCGTTAGTGACATTGTCATGGCAAGTTCCTTTCGCGTGCACATCTCATGAAAGAGAAAAGGAAGTTCCTTTCACACCGCCCTCTTGAGCCCTCCTCTCGCCGAGCGGGGGGAGGCTGTCTAGAGGGATTGCTCCACCCTACTTCTTGATCGCCTTGGCAACCCCGCCGACGAACTCGCCGACCTTTCGACGCGCCTTGCCAACGCTCTTCTGGACCGCGCCCTCGGCTCGCTGCCGGGAGCCCTCCCGCTCCAGCGTGCGGTTGCCTGTGATGATGCCGACGCCTTCCTTTACCCGCCCTTATAGCTTCTTCACCTTGCCGCGCGCTTCATGCTTTCTCATGGCTTCTCCTGTTCGGATCCCGAGGATCCGCGTCGTGGCCTTGCGTCGCGCACGACCGTCTCAGAAGGTCAGCTGTCTGGCGCTCCGAAGACGACGCGCGGGAAGTACGTGCGCAGTGCCTCCATGATCTTGGTGACGGCAGCGTTGGATCCCGATCCGCGGTGGCTGTCCCGGAACCGGTAGCGGTCGCCCTTCACGATCTTGAAGTTGATCTGGTAGCAGAAGTTCTCAGGGGTTCGAGCCTCGCACGTGAACCACACCTTCTCGAGGCCCGTGGTCTGGAACGCGAAGTTCTCCTTGGGGTCGCCGCTATCCACCCAGGCGAGGGTGTCACCCTGCATGATCAGGCGACCCTTGCGGTCTTTGTTCCAGAACCCCCTCTTCACCATCACCAGGTCGTCGAAGACCAGCTCAGCCGGAGCGGCGCCCGGCGCGGTAGGGGTCCCGGCGTGGGTCGCCTTCAAGACCGCGATAGTCAACTCGTTGGCGCCGTTCTGTTTGAGGTAGAGAAGGTCATTGACTGAGAGGTTGTACGTCTGGCCTGACTGCTTCACCTGCTCGGCGATGATGGACTCGGACATCCCCGACTTGATCAGGCGCACGAAATCGACCAGGCGGACATCGTCGGGCTGAAGTGGCACGGGCGCTGGCGTGGGTGCCGGGATACGGGCCCAGATCGCGGCGATGACAGTCTCCGGCACGCCTGCATTACGCAGTGTGACGAGGTCCCCGGCCGTCATGGCGATGGTATTGGCCGGGTTCCTGACCATGGTGATGATGCCGTCGGCCGAGGCGCCGGACTGCTGGGCCGCCAGGATGGAGTTGACCGTTAGCTCGTCCGCGCCTGCCGCCACCGCGGCGAGCGTCAGCAGAGCCACACCAAGAAGAGCCCCAATGACTGCGCGTTTCATGAAACACGTGCCTTTCCTTCGATGCATCTCAAATCTAGTCCCCTGACACCCCGCCGTGAAGCGCACTTTCTACCCGGGAACAACGCCGCAACTCAGGTAGAAACTACGCGGCCGGCATCCGAACTCCCTCGCTGGACCTCACGTCCTGTTGCTCCTCAGGGGTGGACGGCAGCCGTTCCAAGACGCTATGGGCCGCTGCCTCCCGCGCTGTTGATGCGGCCCGGTGGCAACTTGAGCATCTCGACCAGCTTCGCCACCCTCGAGCGCGAGCTTGTCGACCGCCACTGTCTCCGCACCCAGGCCGAGGCACAGCCCACTGTCTACGAGTCCATCAAGAGCTACCACAACCCACGCCGCCGCCACTCCGCTCCCGGCTACGATTCACCCATGTCTCACGAAAGGAGGCACCACCCCAGCCCTTTGGGCGAAAGCGCATGACTTTCCACCAAGCCGGGGCTACCCCACCCGGGGAGCGCAGTTTCTACTCGAGAATGAAGCCCTGATCAGGGGAGAAACCATGCGCCCTGTTTCTCGGCTCCCCCGTCAGGTAGGTGGCTATGGCAAGATGAGAAGGAGCGACGGCATATGGAGCAGCAGGTTCCACCTTTCTGGAGCGTGCCCGCCGCCGAGGCTCTGAGGCGGCTGCAGACGGCGTCCGGTGGCCTTTCCGCGGTGGAAGCCACCGACCGGCTCAAGCGCTATGCCTCCCGCCGTCTGGCGCCCAAGAGACGCACAAATGCCTTGACGCTTCTCGTGTCGCAGTTCTCGAGCCCAATCGTTCTCATGCTCCTCGGCGCCACCGTGATTTCGCTCTTCCTCCACGACACCACGGACGCCGCCATCATCCTCGTCATCGTGCTGGCCAGCGGCCTGCTTGGTTTCTGGCAGGAACGGGGGGCGGCGGGCGCCGTGGAGAAGCTGCTCTCCCTCGTCGAGGTCAAGGCCCAAGTGCTGCGGGACGGCGCCCCGCACGATGTTCCCCTGATCGACGTCGTGCCCGGCGACGTGGTCCTGCTCTCGGCCGGCGCCACGGCCCCAGGCGACTGCCTGCTCCTCGAGGAACGAGAGCTGTTCGCGGACGAAGCCACCCTCACCGGTGAGACGTTCCCGGTCGAAAAGTCTGTGGCGGTTTTGGAGGCCGGGACGCCCCTCGCCAAGCGGACGAACGCCGTTTTCATGGGCACGCATATGGTCTCCGGCACGGCGACGGCCCTGGTGGTGGCAATTGGAAAGGACACCGAGTTCGGCCGGGTCTCGGAGCGCCTCAAGCTGCGCCCACCCGAGACCGACTTTGAGCGCGGGCTGCGTCGTTTCGGGTATTTGCTCCTGGAGGTGACCCTGCTGCTCGTGATCGGCATCTTTGCCGTCAACGTCTACCTCCACCGCCCCGTCCTCGATTCCTTCCTGTTCTCGATGGCGCTCGCCGTGGGCCTGACCCCGCAGCTCCTTCCGGCGATTGTCAGCATCAACCTCGCCCATGGCGCGCGCCGCATGGCGGAGCAGAAGGTGATCGTCAAGCGCCTGGCCTCGATCGAAAACTTCGGCAGCATGAACGTGCTGTGCACGGACAAGACGGGCACCATCACGGAAGGGGTCGTGACCCTCCAGTCCGCCAACGACCTGGGCGGCCAGGTAAGCAATCGGGCTCTGCTCTACGCCTACCTCAATGCCTCATTCGAGACGGGCTTCGCGAGCCCCATCGACGCCGCGATCCGCAAACATCAAAGCATCGACATCTCGGCCTGGAAGAAGCTGGACGAGGTCCCCTACGACTTCCTGCGCAAGCGCCTCTCAATCCTCGCGGCCGGCCCCGAGGGCAACCTGATGATCACCAAGGGCGCCCTGACCCAAGTGCTGGAGGTGTGCACCTCCGCCGAAGACGCGGCGGGAGTCGCGGTGCCGCTGGAAAGCGCTCGGGCGCAGATCGAGGCGCAGTACACGCAGTACAGCAGCAAAGGCCAGCGCACCCTCGGCATTGCCTGCAAGCGGCTTGGCTCCCAAACCAGGATCGGCAAGGAAAGCGAAACGGGCATGAGCTTTCTCGGCTTCCTCCTCTTCTCCGACCCGCCCAAGCCCGGCATCGAGGCGACCATCGGCCGGTTGCGCGAGCTTGGCGTCAACCTCAAGGTCATCACCGGGGACAACGCTCTGGTAGCCGCAACCGTGGCACGGGCGATCGGGCTCGGTGGCGCACGGGTGCTTTCTGGCCATGAGCTGAGGCGGATGAGCGACGGGGCGCTCCTCGCCCGGGTCGGCCAGGTGGACGTCTTCGCGGAGGTGGAGCCCAACCAGAAGGAGCGCATCATCCTGGCCCTGCGCAAGGCGGGCAACGTGGTCGGCTACATGGGCGACGGGATCAACGACGCCTCGGCGCTGCACGCTGCGGACGTGGGCCTGTCGGTCGAGGGCGCCGTGGACGTGGCCAAGGAGGTCGCCGACATCGTGCTGCTCGAGAAGGACCTGGATGTGTTGATCGAGGGCGTGCGGGAAGGGCGGACCACCTTCGCCAACACGCTGAAGTACGTCTTCATGGCCACCAGCGCCAACTTCGGCAACATGTTCAGCATGGCAGGCGCCTCGCTGCTGCTCCCGTTCCTCCCGCTCTTGCCCAAGCAGATCCTGCTCACCAACATGCTTACCGACATGCCGGAGATGACGATCGCCAGCGACAGCGTTGACGCCGAGATGCTGGCCAGGCCCCGCCGTTGGGACATCGGCTTCATCCGCTCCTTCATGCTGACCTTTGGCGTCTTGAGCTCGGTCTTCGACTACTTGACGTTCGGCGCGCTGCTCTACCTTCTCCACGCCGGCACCGAACAGTTCCGCACGGGCTGGTTCGTCGAGTCGGTGCTCTCCGCATCCCTCATCGTCCTGGTGGTCCGTAGCCGCCGCCCCTTCTTCCGCAGCAGACCTAGCAAGCGCCTGCTATGGGCGACCCTGGGTGTCGTGGCGGTCACACTGGTGCTACCTTTCCTGCCCTTCGCGCCCACCCTGGGGCTGACGCCGCTGCCGCCGTCCTTCCTGGCTTTGCTGGCGGTCATTGTGGCGATGTACATCGTCTCGGCGGAGCTCGCGAAGCGCGTCTTCTACCGCCACTTCGAACCGACCCGTGCCGCCCGCCCGTGACGAGGTTGCTCGAAGGCCGGGTCATAATAAAATAGAGTGATATGTGGGTCGTCAGCGCGCTGTGTGCGCTCGCTGCAATCGGTGCAGGCGCGGGCACGCAGAAGGTAGCGCCCGGCACGCCGATTGTGGCCGTGCGCATCGAGCGCCACGATATTTACGATCTCGACGACCGCGCCACCTCGGCGTGGCCGTACCGTTGGGTCGACGCCCTGCACATCCTGACCCGTGACGAGTTCATCCGCTCCCTGCTGCTCTTCCAGCTTGGCGATCCCCTCGACCCGGCGCGTCTTGCCGAAAGCGAGCTGATCCTGCGGGGCACGGGCTTCCTCAACCCGGTGCACATCTCGGCGCGGCCCGCCCCCGGTGGGGCCGAGGTGGTGGTGGAGACCCACGACCAGTGGACGACCGGGGTCGGCGTCGACTTCGGCGTCTCCGGGAACCGCCGGCATTCCGGCGGAAGCGTCTCGGAGGACAACCTTTTCGGCCTGGGCACGAGTATCCTTCTCGATGTCCGTTCCGACCCCGAACGCACAAGCACGACCTTCCGGTACAGGGACTTCACCTTCCTGCACAGCCGCTGGCAGCTCGGGCTCGAGCACAAGAAATCCTCCGACGGGTCCACGGACACGTTCCAGCTCGAGTACCCGTTCTTCGCCATCTTGACGCCGCGGGCCGGTGGCGTGGAGTGGCAGCGCGAGGGGCTCCAAGACTACCTGTGGTCGGGCGGGCAGCGGAACGTGGCAGGTCAGGCCAACACACGGAGCTTCAAGGTATGGGGGGGGCTGCGGCTGCGGGGCGACGGCATCCTCACCAACCGCCTCACCCTTGGAGTGTTCGGTGAGCAAGCCCTTTTCCACGACTGGCACCGCCTCGACGGCACCCCCTATCCGCAGCCGCAGGACCGCAACTTCCTGGGTGTCGAAGTGGGTTGGGACCACGAGACGTTGAACTGGAGGGTGATGCAGGGGTTTCGCGCGTGGCTGCGGCAAGAGGACCTGCCGCTGGGGCCCAACTGGCAGGTGACGACTGGCCTCTCGTTGCCGGCTTTCGGCGGCGACCGCGACCGGTTGCGCTACCACGGCGCTCTCACCATGGGACAACTGAATGGGCAGACGTACTACTGGTTGATTGCCGACCTGTCGGGACGGCTGGAGCAGGGCGGCATCGCCAACGGTGTCACACACCTCGAGGTGGGAGGCGCGCTCACCGGAACGGCGGGCTGGCGGGCGCGTGCGGCGGCCGATCTTGGCACCAACCTCGACGGCGAGCAGCAGCTCACGCTGGGCGCCGATACCGGCCTTCGCGGCTGGGACCCCAAGACGTTCGACGGCACGTCCAGGGTGGTGACCAACCTGGAGTGGCGCCGACGCATCACCGGCGAGCTCCTCCACGTCGTGGCCCTGGGCCTGACGGTGTTCGCCGACGTCGGCAAGACGTGGGGCGCAAGGGTCGGGCCGCCTACCGACGGGTGGCGCAGCGACGCGGGCGCGGGTCTGCTTGTCGAGATCACCCGTGCCTCCCTTGTTCGCATCCTCCGCCTGGAGATCGCGTACCCCGATCGCGGCAAGGGCCCGGTGGTCCAGCTCACGAGCGATTCGCTGTTTTGACTTTGACCCCGCGTGCACACTGCCGTCCCGCCGACGGCCTTGATCCGCTTCCGCACGTCGTCGGATGTGCCGTCGATCAGGCGCGCCGCTTTGATCACGGTGACCGGCACAGGCTTAGCCTCGGCCTTGGCAGGCGCGGTCTGCGCGCGCGCTGGCCCCGGGTATGGTGGTCCTTCGGGTCGCTAAGGTGAACCGCGCGACGATGCGAGCGCACGCGCCGAAGCGCTATCCTGTCCGCGGCCGGATGCAGCCCGACGCGACGAGGAGGACGCCATGTCTGACGCTCCCGAGACCGACCCGGATTGCGATGCCAGCCGGCCGGACCGGCGCCGCTTCCTCACCCTGCTCTCGGCGACCGGCGTCGCCGGCATCGCCTTTGCCGAGACGCTGTGGGCGCTTGCCGAGCCGCACGGCACGATCACCAAGGAGATGGTGGCCAAGGCCGAGCAGCTTGCCGGCCTCGAGTTCAGTGACGGCGAGCGCGACATGATGCTGAAAGGGTTGGCTGACCTGCGCGACGACTTTGACAAGATCCGCACGCTCGCGCTTGCCAACCCGGTCGCCCCGGCGCTTCGTTTCGAACCGGCGCGCGCGCCCGCCGCCAAGCACGCGCAGAAGCCGCTGCGCCTGAGCCGCACGCCGATGCCCGCCGTCCCCAGCGATCTCGAGGAGCTCGCGTTCCTGCCGGTGACGCAGCTCGCGCAGCTCGTGCGCAAGCGCAAGGTCAGCTCGCTCGATCTCACCCGCCTGTACCTGACCCGGCTCAGGCGCTTCGACCCGGTGCTGCACTGCGTCGTCTCCCTCACCGAGGAACGCGCGCTCGAGCAGGCGAAGCGTGCCGACCGCGAGCTCGCGGCCGGCGTCTGCCGTGGCGCGCTGCACGGCATCCCGTGGGGCGCCAAGGACCTCTTCGCCGTCAAGGGCCACCCGACCTCCTGGGGCGCGGAGCCGTACAAGGACCAGGTCCTCGACCGCGACGCGGCCGTGGTCCGGCGTCTCGACGAGGCCGGTGCGGTGCTCGTCGCCAAGCTCGCCCTGGGCGCGCTCGCGATGGGCGACGTCTGGCACGGCGGCAAGACGCGCAACCCGTGGAACCCGGAGGAGGGCTCCTCGGGCTCGTCCGCGGGACCGGCCGCCGCGGTCGCCGCCGGCCTCGTCGGCTTTGCCATCGGCACCGAGACGCGCGGGTCGATCATCTCGCCGTGCACACGCTGCGGCGCCACCGGTCTGCGCCCCACGTTCGGCCGCGTCAGCCGCGACGGCGCCATGGCGCTCGCGTGGAGCATGGACAAGATCGGCCCGATCGCCCGCTGCGTCGAGGATTGCGCCGCCGTGTTCCACGCCATCGAGGGCCCGGCCGGATCGGAGGAGCCGGTCGCCGACGTGCCGTTCAACTGGACTCCCGACCTTGACGTGAGGCGGCTCCGTGTCGGCGTGCTCGCCGCCGCTTTCGAGACCAAGCCCGAGAAGGAGCAGGAGGAGTGGCGCGAGTTCGACCTCGCGACCCTGAAGACGCTGCGCTCGCTCGGCATCGAGCTCATCCCGATCAAGCTGCCCGACCTGCCGACCGACGCGCTGTCGTTCATCCTCACGGTTGAGGCCGCGGCCGCGTTCGACGAGCTCACGCGCAGCAAGAAGGACAGCATGCTCTCCCGTCAGGACGTTGACGCCTGGCCGAACACCTTCCGCCGTGCGCGCATGATCCCGGCAGTGGAGTACGTCCAGGCCAACCGCGTGCGCACACTGCTCATGCGCGCAATGGAGCGCGTCTTCGCGGGCCTTGACGCCTATGTCGCACCCACGTTCGGCAACGCCACGCTGCGCATCACCAACCTGACCGGGCACCCGGCCGTGGTAGTCCCCAACGGCTTCCGCAAGGACGGCACTCCGACGAGCATCACGTTCACGGGCCGGCTCGACGGCGATGCCGAGTTGCTCGCGCTTGCCAAGGCGTACCAGGACGCCACCGGCTTCCACCTCCGTCACCCGACGTTGAAGGCGCAGGGGAACATCGGCAAATGACGGCGACGCGGCGATGACGCAGCCCCCAACACCGGCGCACTCTTTCACCGCTCGCCTGGCAGCCGATGCGCCACTCGCGCCGCTCTGTACGCTTGAGCTCGGCGGCCCGGCCCGTCACCTCGTCGTCGCGGAGAGTGACGCCGTCGTCGCAGAGGCTCTGCGCTGGGCGCGTACCGAAAAGCTGAACGTGTTCATCCTCGGCGGTGGTTCGAACGTCGTGATCGCCGACCGTGGCTTCGATGGTCTCGTGCTCCGAATGGCGCAGCGTGGGGTGACGGTAGAGCGCACGGCCGAGCGCCTGCTGGTCACGGCGCGCGCGGGCGAGCCCTGGGACACGCTTGTGGACAGCGCCGTTGCGGAGCGTTGGGCCGGGATCGAGTGCTTGTCGGGAATCCCCGGCACGGTCGGCGCCACGCCGATCCAGAACGTCGGCGCCTACGGCCAAGAGGTCGCCGAGATCGTCGCGGCCGTGCGCGTCCTTGACCGAACCACGCTTGTGGAGCGCGAGCTCACGCCCACCGAATGCAGCTTTGCCTACCGCGATAGCGTGTTTCGCCGCCAGCCGGAGCGCTTCGTGATCCTGGCGGTGACGTTCTCGCTCCGGCCCGGCGCGGCGCCCCCGCTGCGCTACGCGGAACTGACGCGCGCCCTCAGCAGCGCGCACGCTCCCGGCCTGGCGGACGTGCGCCAGACGGTGCTTGCGTTGCGTCGCAGCAGGTCCATGGTCCTCGATCCCAGCGACGAGAACCGCCGCAGCGTCGGCTCATTCTTCGTCAACCCCATCCTTCCCGAGCGCCATGCCAACGAGATCGCGGCCAGTGCGCTGGCTGCCGGCTTCGTGCGCGACCTCCAGGAGCTGCCGCGGTTCCCCGCTGGGCCCGACCGCGTCAAGGTGCCGGCGGCCCGGCTCATCGAGCTGGCCGGCTTCGCGAAAGGGTTGCGCCGCGGTCACGTCGGCATCTCCTCACGCCACGTCCTGGCGCTGGTGCACCACGGCGGCGGCACGACCACCGAGCTCGTGGCGCTCGGGCGCGACATTCGCGCTGCCGTCGCGGGGCGTTTTGGCGTCAACCTTGAGCCCGAGCCCCGGTTTATCGGCTTCGCGGCACCCGATCCTCTCGCAGCGTGATCCTCACCGGTCCCGAGGATGGCGGCCGCTGCCAGCCGCCAAGTAGAACCTTTTGCCGGTCGTCTGCGTCTAACAGGGTGTAGGTACATTGCCGTGCGGCATTCATGCCGTGAGTGCGGCAGGCGAAAAGGAGCGGACCATGGCGACGGTTGCGGGCGAGATCAGCAGAAAGAAGGGAGTTCCGGACGGCCATCCGGAGCTGACGCCCCTCATTGCCGACAACGGCGATGACGTCCGGGTCGTCCTCGTGCGCTTTGTGGCCCCGCCAGTGGTTGGCGATCGCTTTACTCTTGACGGTGCGACCTGGGAGGTCGTCCGCGCCCGGGACCACGTGCGCGGCTGCGTCGCCCGACCCGCGTCCAAAGCCGCAAGCTAGCCTGGATTAGTCGTGGGGGTTCGTCGCGAGAACGCGGAGGTGGCTGGCATGGTGGGCGCACGTAGGGGTGAGGAGCCGAGTCGTATCCTCTGCGATACGTCGCAG
>Ga0209048_10000436_pt1 | contig 44989 bp, 63 predicted proteins | sample FrelakmetCRP12CR_FD_187146 | JGI IMG/M metagenome (GOLD analysis project Ga0209048, IMG submission 187146) | Freshwater lake sediment microbial communities from the University of Notre Dame, USA, for methane emissions studies - CRP12 CR (SPAdes)... | ecosystem: Environmental > Aquatic >...
ATCAACATATATTCTTCAGGACTTGGAATTGGATCCAGAGGAATAGTGCATTGAATCATATCAAATCTATCTTGTAGTAATTGAATAACTGACGACCACGAATCTCCAACAGCAACAATACTTCCAACAGTATTCTGTCTCTTTGGACAAACAATATACTCACCACCATATTTTGAATAGTATTCTAACTTCAACCATTCTTCAGATCCTGTTGGAGCTTTTATGTTTACCCACCCACAATCTAAATCCTTTGAAGTAATTATCACAGCGCTTCCAACAAACTTCTTCTTTGGAATAGGATCTATCGCTTGATTTCTTGCTAGACTATTAACCACTTCAGTAAAGTTAGTGTAAACTTCAGGTAGTATCCCCGATACATGAATGTTAGATAACCTCATCGTAGTATCAAGGTAGTATGCATACACCTTATCAAACATCGCTTCGTAAGAGAAGAATCCCTTAGTCGAGCGGTTAGCAAATATCTTTAAGAGGTTGTCATTGACACCCCTAAAAGGAGCAGGGATCTGTCCTATGTCGAGTATTTTTCCGAGATATGAGTAACCGCTCGTTATCCCAAATAACATATTTGATAAGTACTTTCCATTGAACACAATTCCTTCGCAACCAAGTTCGATTCCATCTATCATATCCTCAACAAGAAATTCAAACTGTTCCGCGAAGGGACCTAACTTAAGTGCTACTTCCTGTAATTTTGTTCGGGATGTGAACTCATCAATATATTTCCATGTCTCTGATTCGCCTCTATACTTAACTGGTTTTACAATCTTATAAGTCTTATCCTTTAAATAATTGGTTAGATTCGTAACACCTTTAACTATTACTCCAAAAGGAACTTTGATTCCAGCATTTATAGCTTCTTCTCTCATTACATACTTGTTTAGCTCTAACTCTGCTGATTTAGAATCAGCACCAAGTATATTCTTTCCATTCTTAATTAAATAGTCTACTGTATCGCCTGTGTATACATCTGGACATAAAATTACATCAGCTCTATCTACATATGACCAGAAGTTATCAATTATCGTTAGTTTGTTTAGTCCTTCGCCAATCCTAGGACGTTGAATATTCTGATCTGAACTATAAAATGGACAAAAATACCACGTATTATCGTATTTTTTGGCCAAAGATTCAACAATTGATGGATACATTCCTCCTTCCATAACAAGCAAGTTACCAAAAGGTGTCTCTTGTGGATTAGAATCTACTTGCTTTTTAACTGATTTTCCATCAGTTACAGCAGGTTCAACTCCTACATTCTGTAGTCCAGCTGGTCCAATATCTGGTTTTGGAAGTGGAGTATCTGTTGGAAGTTCTGGTATAGTAGTAGGATCATATGGTGTCATACCTGGTTGCATGATTGGAAACTCACCCCAGTTGACAGGGTCCATATTATTTCTAACTCTTTCTTCATTGATTGAAGTAAATCCAACCTTTAAGTTGGTTTCTCGTTCTTTTAAAGCATACTCTGCGTCAACGGGAACGTTCTCTTCGTATGCAACGAATAGATTATCATCATACAGCGGCATGATAGCTGAATTGATTCGTTCTTCTAGTCGTCTTAACTTTGGAGTAATAGTATCTCTTTGATATCTAGTTTCAGACGTATCCATATTACTTCTATTTACTTCGTCAGTAGATATTTTACTCAAAGGAACACCATAAGCTCCTAAAATCTCTTGCATAGTAATTTTTCTACCAGTTACATACGACATTTCTTTTGGAGTCATTGTTATAGCTTCGTAAGTGAATCGTCTATCAAGAACTAATAGTTTTCCAGCTTTAGCAGGACCAGAATATCTATTCTTCCAATCTTCTTGAATTCTTTTAATCTCGTCTTCGTCAATTCCTTCTACATCAACTGACATGATTCCTTCAGGTCGACCAGCATTTCTTAATAAAGAAGTTTCAAACGCTTTAACTTGCTCATCAAATACAACACTTTGTGCTATAGCCGCCATTGGAGAGAAACCATAGTAAGAATTTGTTGGATTAGATGTCTTCATATGAACAATTTCATCCACATCAAAAGGAATCTTATCTGGTCCTCTAATTCCAACGTATCCAGCTATAAACTCTGTCTTACTTGGAACGATTCTCATTAGTTGGGAGGGAAGTATCCATAGTTGCGCCGGAATCCCAAACTTATTTTTGATAAGATATACATATGTATTACCTGTCAGTTCTTGAAACAACTGTATCTCTTCAAACAACTGGAATCTTGTAGTCCACGGATTTGGATTATCTAACAATTCAATCCAAGGATGTTGAAATACTTCTTCTATCTCTACTGCGTCATTTAATTTCTTTGTTAAGACAGGATTAGTATGTAACCTAGCTTTAGTTTTTCTATCCACTGGTTTGGTTGCTAATATAGACTTCATATTCTTCTTGGGTATCTTCAAGTATAACTTAAGCGGAACTTTAGCAACTGATTGTGCATTGATATTAGAACAGATGTAGACGTATGAACGGTACTGATGTACTTGATACATCCAATCTTGATCTGGAGCTACTTCATGCGCGGGATATCCCCAAGGAAATTCAAAGAATGTTACTTTTCTTTCTCCTGGTCCTGTTCCTGTCTGGTCAACTGTTTTAACTACAGACCCACCATTTGGTAGTTTCTGGAGTTGTTCTGAACTTTGAACTTCTGGTGTCATAGGTTATTATCCTTCTGGACAATTTTTACATTCCGTATTATTCAAACACCATGTCGGCATTTGTACTACTTTCTTAATAACAGCTAAATTGATTTCTAAATCTTTACTTTTACATTTTGGACATTCTAGATTCTGATCTGTAAGTCGTGTGAAAATGTATCCGCACCCCCTACAGTCAATTCGATACAATTGGTCTTTGAGCATCTTGTTTATATTTCTCCATTATTTCTTCTATAAGTTTGAAGTTGGGTTCATTAAACTTCGCTGGGTGTTCAATTTTTTCATAAGGAGTACCTCTCAGCATTGAGTATGCAATATGATGGTGTCTGTATTCTCTCTTTACTTGATTGATTTGGTATTGTATCTTCCAAAGAGGTTCTGTCCTTATGTATTGTTTCCCATTGATGATACACGTTTGTTTACGAGATAGCTTGAGTGTCCGTAAACTTAAACCCCACTCTTTTAGTTGCTTCTTTAATTCTTCCTACCGCATAGTATTACTCCTTTCAATGTAGTATAGTAGTGGGGAAGTAGGAGTTATTCTTAAATAGGAAACTTCCTAAGAAAACCTATTCAAACTCCTACTTCTATCCCACACTTAGAAGATTATGTCTAAATATATCAGAATTTGAACTATGATTTGTTGATTATTAAGCACAAAACATAACAAATTGTTCCAAATTTCACTTAAAATGTCCACTTTTTACATGTCCCAGTCATCATTTTCTTCGGAATTTGTATCCAAAACCATCGAAAATAATCTTTTTCTTCTCGCTAAATTCGAGAAAGCTATCAGAATTGCGTCTAATTTATCGGGAGAGTGACCGTTCAAAAGTAGTTTTTCATCTGATTTTGGTTTCAATTTGTTGACGCCTTGACCACTTTTTAGTACCATTTCGGTCTTTACTTTGGAAATTTGTCTCTTTAAGTCATCATCTTTCGATAAACAGATAGTTTTTTCTTCCAGTCTACTTTTAAAAGCGAATGCACATTCTGTTCTCTTGTCTGCGAAACGGTTCCATTGCATAGCTGCGCCAGCTGAATGATAAGGAACTACTTTGTGTCCAAGTTTCTTTAACGATTGGATACATGCGCTTCCATACCCACCATCAGCGTCCACAGCAGTAGATGTAACTTTGTTCTCTCTAATTGTCTCATCTAACTTAGCAACAAGCGCTTCATTAGAAATTCTTTGTTGATATACAATCTGTTTACATTCTACATCTTTTAATAGATATGCAGTAGTATAGTCTTGACCTTCACCACTTGGGTCCACGCCTAGCACGCATATATCTTTGAAGCCTTCTAATTTTTCTGGATCTATGTCTTTCGCATCTCTATTCATAGCGTTGTCAACAGACTTATGACTGAAGAGAATATCTTTACTAGCTTCAGGAAAGACGCTTAAAACTTTCGCAAGGTATTCTGGAGATTCCTCTCCATACTCAGCTTTCATGAACTCAACCCATTCTTTTGAGGGTAAGTTCGGATTTACTACTTTACCCGCAAGAACGTTCGGCGTCTGAAGCGCACTTATGGATAGTTTGTTCCACCCATTACTACTATCCGGTGGTCCTGATAAGAAAGTATTGTAGAAATAACCATCCATTGAAATTGCATTTCCAATTGCAAGTATACGAGATTCAGGATTTGTACACATGGTCAGCGCACCCTCAAATACGCTATCGTCTAGTCCTGCCGCTTCGTCTAAGCACAAAAGTAAATGTTTGGAATGCAAACCCTGGAAACGAGAACCCAAACTCTCATCAGCCTGTGACTTCTTCTCAGACGTATAACCCATAATGAAATGATCTGGTTCAAGAGGATCTTTCAACATCAAAGTTTCGTAGATTTTAACTCCAGTTGGAAACGGGATTTCTTTGAACTGAGAATAGATCTCTCGAAACAATATCGCAGCACAAAGTTTGTAAGTAGGAGCTGTACAAATCACAATCGCATCTGGATATGAGAAGAACCACCACAAACAAATTCGGGCAGCAACAAAGCTTTTACCGCATCCAAACGCGGACTTTACTGTCGTTCGCGGCCACCGCATTACACTCCTCCAAATGTCGTATTGTTTCTCCCAACACTTTGTTTTAAAAAAGTAGGACTCAAACAATTCTGGTTTGGATCTAAATTCTTTTATTACGTTTACACCAGCTGATTCAAGCATTATTAGTCTCCACAAATTGTTTAATTTTCTCTTCTACTTGTTTCATATCATCTAACTCTGTATACCAAATTACTAAAGTATCCCAACCATACTTCTTAAAATGATCTATTCTATCTTTTTCATGAATCTCTCTTGGAATATGATTCCATTCTTCTGTGTGTCTCCATCCAAAATGTTCTATCAACTTCATTTGATCTTTATTAGTAAAGTCTGGGTTTCTCCTATCTATAATGTGAGTTTTGTTTCCGGTATATTTCCACTTACCCGGATACATCTCTTTCAAAAGATTTAAGATTATAGTTTCTGGTATATTAGGTCCTTCTGCTGCTACTGCGTCTGCCATCTTTTGTAAAAATTCTGGATCTGTCCAACATTCTTTTCCAGCAGTAGAATGTCTTTCTAAAGTTTCTGGGCTATTATGAATCTGGAGCATTTTTTCTCTATGTTTCGGATCTTCCCACTTTTTCTTTTGAGCTATCCTATTCTTTTCTATTGTCTCTGGTTTATTTAGTGATATCTTTAAACTCTTTCTGTGCTCTTCTGATAAGGGTTTTTTATGTACTTCAGATAATCTTTTTCTATAATCCAGATCTTTCCAAAGATCTATACTTCGCTGTCTATTAACTTCTCTCTGTTCCGGTGTTGCTTTCTGTCCCTTTCTACCTTTACCACCGACTGCCCATTTGTTTCCTATTCCAAAAGTTTTTCTTCTTAAAGTTTCTTTCTCTGTAAGAACCATTTTCTTCTTGTTTGGTCCGCGCTTGTATCCTTTTGGTTTATGAGTTTTCTTTATGGTTGTTGGGCATTGTGAAGCGTATTGACTACAACACAAAGCTCCATTCTTAAACTGATACTTCCAAGGACGGCCGCATCCAAAATCACAAAGACTTGGATTAAGTCTTACCTTTTCTATCTTCAGTTTCTTTTTCCTATGTCCTCTAATGAACCTATTTGGTTTTTTAGTATCTCTACCGATTTTAGTTTCTCTACCGCAACCACACTCGCAAAGCATTTATTCCTCCTTCTTTTCTTCTATTTGTTTTGGTTCTTCTGGAGTAACATCTATAGCTTCTGAATTATCAACTTCTCCTCTCAATCTTAATAGATCCAAGAAAGATACTTGGTGTTTAATCTCCCCCTCTACAAATACTTCTTGAACTGGATTTCCCCATCCCCTACGCTCCAATATGTTAATAGCACTTAACTTATCCTGCAACTTATGAGGAATAGTAGCTTTCTTTCCAGTAATTGGGTCTAACCCGTGTATAACATTGATCAAAAAGTCAACTAACATCTCTCCGTCTCTTGTTTTCTCCCTAATAACCGCCATTAGTTTCTTTTGACCTGATTTAACTACAGATGCTCTTTCTTGTGAAGTATTTTTAATTCCAGCTAAAGCTCTTTCAGTAGTTTCCAGTTTTAATTTCTCTTGTCTTTGTTTTAATAACTCCTTTTCCTTCTTTTGATCTGGAGTTAATTCTAGTTCTGGATTTTCAATAGATACTAACAATTTAGCAGTATCTGTTTCTAATCCTTTTGTGTCTTGAGCTAATTGAAAACTTATATCTTCTGGTCTAATTTCTACTTCTGGAAGTTGTGGGGGATTCTCTGTTTCAAAACATTTACTTTCTATCATAGCATTTAGTTTATCAGAGATTTCTTTAAGAGTTTTATCCTTCATTTTAGATACCTCTTTATCTCTTGACTAATCGGTCCATTGGTTCTGATGTCTTCTATGATAACTTTAATGATAGTTTGTTTAAGTTCTTTGTATTTAGTTTCTTCTTTGAGTCTTTCTCTTACTAATCTATTCTTAATCTGTTCGAGAGATTCTGTTTTCATTTCTTATCTCCTTGTATTGGAACTGTATTCTTATCTATCCAACTACATATACCTTCTCGTAGTACTGAAGATAATGTTGGAGGTTTTAATCCCTTGAGTATTTGTTGAGCTTGAAACCTCTTAAAAGTATCATAGTGAAGCTTTGAGATACATACGCTGATTGTCTTATCATTCTTCAGATTGTTAGTCATAGTATTTTAATGATCCTTTCATAGTATTTCACTCCTCCCAGTATATATGTTCTATGTGTATCATATATTATCTTGTAAATAATTCATGTTCAGCAGGGGGATTTTCGTATAAATAGTTATTTTACATATTCACTACCTAATATCATTCATCTTCAAAATGTAATGTATCAAATAAATCATACATTTTCTAGTGGGGGTTCATGATCAATTTAATTTAATTAGAATCGAATTATACCAGTATTCAATGATTCTAACTACTTACCGCTATTGACTAATTTTTATACATTTTCTAGTGGGGTTTCATGAATTTTAGAATTTAATTAGTTTACAGTACAATTATTTCCGTATGTTTTAAGTTTCAAGTGCTAATTATACTGGTCAAGAACTGTCCCAAATTTTCAAATCAAGATTTCGATTGTACAATTTTAACATCTAATAAAATTGTCAAGTCTTCAATAGTAATGTCAAGAACATATAAATGAGTGGAGATAGATACCCACTCAATTCCTTTCTTTCTCCTTTCACTTGGGACTAGCTCTTCGGAACTAGTCCCATTTTTTACGTTGTTCTTGTAGTGGATATCAATAATTACGTTGTCTTAGGATCCGAACTATACTTGTAGCAAGATCGGATCTTACTTCGTTTAGATGTTAGATTTCAGTTAGAGGATTAGTTAGATATACAGTTAATTATATAGTTAATTATACAGTTAATTATACATTGGGAATACATAATGAATAAGAAGAATTAGTTATGGTCGTGTGTTGGAATTGTGTGTGGAACTTGTAGTGTTTATATATGGTAATACTGAGTAGATCTGTTCCAATTTAGTTTAAACTTTACCCCTCCCCTCCATCGTTCGCAGTTCCGTTCGCAATCCACTTACATTCCAACCAGTTATCCACCCAGTGAGCACCGAACTGTCCACTACTACGTCTTGAACTACTACTTACACACTATATAGACTACTGAACCACCTACTGTCTACTACACAAGTCTACACACTGTCAGATACACTTGCAACACACCGCTTTACTTGGTTAAACTGAAGGATCCGATCTGTTTATCGTCAATTTAACAAGATCTACCGTAGATAGTCAGTTCTGAACTAAAAGATCCGATATATTATTATATTATATTATTATATATCGAAAAGACCACCCAGTATTCGATACACACGTCATCTATAGACTATTTGTAGTCTTTTCTGCGTCATTATAGTGTAAAAGATACTGTTTGGACTACTTGCACCCGTGTGTAGGGTCGTGCGTATGGATTTTGTGGACCAAATGTAGTATCTTAAAGATAATTCAATGAATTTGACGGTATACAGCGAAGAATATCGACGCAGATTCGATCTATGTGGTCATGTTAGTGGTCGTGTTTAGTAGTTTTTCGTCACAGAACGTCGTCAGATTGGGTCTGAAAGTGGAATGCGGTCGATTTTATCCACTACTTGAACTTTTCCAAGACCGCTGAAAAGAAAAATACGAAGAAACCACACGTCATAGTAGTCCCACGCTACTTCAAACAGTTCCTAACCAGAACCCCCAGAACTCAACCCACATCCAAAAACTAACAAGATCCAAAAACTAACAAGATCTAATCTACATAGATCTTATCTATATCGTCAAGATACCAAAAATATATGTTAGAACATATATACGAAAGGGGACCAAGATAGGTTCCAAACCAAACTAAAAAGAAAGGGGAAAGGAAATGAGACAAGTAAAAGACGCAGTAACAAGTCCAAATGGGGGGGAACACTATTCTGAACAAGAAAAAAGACTTATCGCAAGGTTACTACCTACTAAAGACGCTATCGAAGACTTAGCGAAATCCTTGGGTAGAAGCACGGGTGGTATAAGTTGGCAACTGTCTATCCTAAATGGAACAGCACCATATAAGGATAGGGACGCAGTAACCTTGAAGGTAGTAAAAGACTTGAACTTGTGGCAGTATAAGGTTCCAAGGGTTTCAAAAAGATAACCAACTGAAAAGAAAAGAAAAGAAAGGGGTAAACTAACATGGACTTACAACTAACTTTAATCAAACCATTAAATGACGAATGTAAACGTTGGTTGATACATAACTTAATCAACGTCCACTGGAATAGGGGTAGTATATCTTTACTATCGCAGTCAGCAGAGTTAGTTATGAACGATATGGAAGACGTTGGTCTTGCTGAAGAGTTTGACTATGTCATATTAAAGAAAGGGGAATGAAGCTATGATCGGATCTATGTTTGCTGTGTTGGTAGCGGTAAAGTCGTTGAAGGATAAACAGGATAATAAACCTACTATGGATATATCGTATAAACACAACCAAATAAAGATACGTAGACTGACTTGGTGGTTGAAACTACGATATATGTTGGGATTAGCGTAAGAATCGTTCTTGGACAAGTAGATAGATATTAACAGGTTACTTGTCCAAGAACCCAAATTCAAATGTCAGAACAACCTAATAATAAACTGAAAGGAGAAAGAAGATGAAAAGAAAGATGAAAGAACCAGAACCAAAGACGTGTAGTAAATGTGGGGTAAGTAGTATCTTTGTCCAACAAATTCGTGAAGAAGGTCTATTTTGCACTGAATGTTGGCAGAAAGAAGAAAGACCATGTAAAGACTGCGGAAAAATTCATATGGTCAAAGATATGCGATTTGTGTATCCCGATAGGTCTGAATCTACTGGATGTTATAGGTGTAACGAGTGTCAAGAAGCTATATGGGAGAAAAATCGTATAGAACAAGAAGAACGAGCAAGACTTGCAGAGATTAAACGTCTTGCTGAGGAAGCTGAAAGACTTGAGGGATTAAAGAAAAATTCTGGTAAGTGGGTGTTAACAAACGTTCAGTATGGATCGTTCATTAGTGCATTGAACCAACTGAAAAATTCTTGTAACGATATAGTTATTAACAAAGGGATTATTAGACAGCGGAGTAACGATGCGTCATCTATATTTGAATTAGATTTGAATTCGATGTTATCAAACGCTACATTCGTAATTTCAGAGGTCCGGGAAAAACTGAATATGTTAAAGTTATTCGTATCTAACATTAAGCCAACGAAAACTATGCCGAATCGTGTGGGACCGGACGTAACTATAACTGTAGATGAATTTGGTGTTACAGTAGAAGGTAGCGATGTTCCTACATTCAAATATCTACATCCAGATCGTAACTACTTGGATAATAAGTTTATTGAAAAAGATGAATTGAATAATTTGGTCAATGTAGAAACTGCACCTGTTGTGTTGGATCATAAACTTGCACCTACATTTATCAAGATCGCAAAGACCGTGTCAAATCAGTTTCACGTTAATTCATTCCAAGTAGTGTTTGAAGGATTGAAAGCTGCGATTAAATCAAGAACTATGTCAAAAGATCAATCTACAACTTTAATGGATAACATTAAACTGAATGAGGAAACCAACGGTTATTCAAACATAGTAACAACCCCATACTTGTCAGAACGAGACGGGGATTTAAGATCTGTGTTCTACAAGGTTCGAGAAAAGTTCTGCATACTATATATGTTTACTACAAAGACGATTCCAGTTACGATCTATACGAGGGGTGAGCTTAAGACTGGATAAACAAACTTATCGTGGTGGGATTGGAGTAAGATCTGATCCCACCATTAAGAAAGGAGAACAGAACGTGAGCGAACTATTTGAATTTGCAAAAAAGTTGACGTTAGACTATGCAAAACTACTGCAAAACGAGAAGAACTACTTCGATTCAGAACTATGGATCGGCAATTTGAAAAACGAAAAAGACATTTTGAAAACTGAAAAGACAGATGAGGAGGATAAATAACATGGGAACAAGAGCTCTTATACGGATAGACGATAAACCAGTATTTTATACACACTACGATGGGTATCCAGAAAGTTTAGGAAAAGATCTGAAAAACTGTGATAAATCTATGTTAGAAATAGCTAAAGTAGCGAACGATCATTTAATTGACTTCGCTTCTGAATGTATGTTTGATGTGATGAAAGACATAAATATCAAAGATACTTTTGGTGTAATCGAGATAGACGGTTATGATATTCCAGATTGGGAGTATAACATAAAAGACGGTAGAGTATACTACAGAGAATACGATTGATAAATTAACTGGTGGACTAACAAGTCCACTTGACGATAACTAACGGGCTAACAGACAGATTGGATCTATGGAAGGGACTGGCACTCATTTGAATCAGTAGTGTTCCAAGTCAAAGTCTAGATTCAATCTGATACTACGTTGTTTTTATGGAATAGTTTGACAGTACGAGAATACTACGGAAAGGGGGTGAGATCTGATCTTAAATTCTCAAGACCTCCAAAACCAAGATCCGATCCAGAGTGATAGTGAGATCTGATCTTGATTAACGTAAGTAGTAGTAGAAGTAGTAAATAGGAGTATACCCTTCGTTAATACCCACAAAAGTTTCTGTACGCAGGGATCGGATAATTCGAAATCGAAAATTACATTTTGAAAATCGAAAATACAGATTTGAAATCATATTTGAAAAGATTGTAAAAGATCTCAACGAGTTACATGTCCGGGAACCTAATTTAATGTTTAAGAACATACTTACGTGAAACTAACTAAAGTAGTAAAAACCAAAAGAAAGGAGAAAGAAGATGCAAACTGTAATCAAGAATCAACAAATGATTGAAGCTTTAATGCAGAATCCAAACTTTTTAGAAAACGCTCCATTAGTAAGATCTAAAGCACTAGTAAAAAATGAAGGAGGAATTTGGATTGTAGAAAATGAATTACTCATTAAATGGATTATCGAAACTTTTGAGTTGAGACTAAAAGCAGATGTTGTTTTTCGTAACGATATTAAGAAGATTATTACAACTGAAACTTTAGTTAAGATCTGTGACCAATCTTTGAATAGGTTTACTGAATTATTTGAAGTAGATATGGTAGCAAAATTCGCAGAAATCATCGTTAGTTTGTTAACTCCTAATTCGTCACGCGGAATTGTTCTTGGTAAGATACCAGAGACAAACCAAAATAGTATCTAAATAGAATAATTCTAAAGAGTTAGATACTTCCACAACTTGATGTAATTATTCTATTTGAATCTTAATGAACCATAGAACAAGAAACTTTGCATTAGGAGGAGAAAAATGATCGATAATAAAACAGAAGATCCAACCAAATACCAAAAAGAACCATACAGAAGTTTATATATCAACTTCCCAAATAGTATGCAGGCGAAACTAATTAGATTAACAATTGATGTTCCAGAAGATCATCCTCTACGATTCGCTTCAATATCAAAGACAATTCGTTGGATCGTAACTACCTACATTGAAAACTGGTATAAAGAACATCCGAAAGGAGGACAAAAGTGAGAACACAAAAAGAACTGTTAGAACAACTGACAAAGGTAGAAGGAGAAAAAGTAGATGTTTTATATACTGATAGAGAATTACGTAAATATATAAATCGAAAGATGGAAAAGATAATCAAAAAAGAAAGAAAGGAGAAGAAAGATGAAAATGTCAGATAAACTATATCATTTTTCAAAAGTAATTCAAAGACTGTCAAGTTTAGGTGAAATATCAATCAACTTTAGAACTGCGAAGTATTTTAGTTGGAAAGATATTGAAGAAGATCTATCTTACGCAATTGAACTGATAATGGAAATTGAAAAAGATGTAACATATCAAGAACTAAAAAGAGGAATTGAACAGATAGATAATAGTTTAGAAGAGGAGGAAGCAAGATGAGTAAAATAAAAGAAATAATAGAAGAATTGGGTAAATTTCCTCAAGAAGCTGAAGTATATATTTATCTTCAGTTTGAAGGCGTGGGTAGCGATCTTGATGTTAGTGACATTCAACTTAATGAAAATGGAGAAGTAGAAATAACTATCTAGAAGAGGAGGAAGAAGAATGAAAACAATTTTAGATAGTTTACTTGAAGTTTTACAAGAATGTAAAAAAGGAAAAGTTTTAGAAGTAGCTTTAGATCCAGAGAAGATAGGAGTTGGAGTAATTTATGAAACTGTAAAAGATAGTTGTGATTACCTTTGTAAGTTTCGAATTACAGATATAAGAATTCAAGTTTCATTTAGAGATTATTTTGATAAAGAATTTGGTTTAGCAATTGACACTTTTATTTGGAAAAGAGATGAAGCTTATAATCAAATAAGAGAATATCTAAAGAATGGATCTATGTTTTACAAAAAACAAACTGAAAAGAAGGGAGGAATTTCAATATGATGAAAAATGGTAAATCTGGATTTGGAGGTCTTTGGGCCAAAATAGGTAAGGACGGAAACAAATTCTATTCTGGAAATGTTGTAATAGAAACTTCAAGTGGTGTTTTGAATCTCCATGCTAATGTTTATGGTAACGAAAAGAAAAAGAAAGATAAAGATTCAGTTGAAGGAAGAGGAGAACCTGATGTTCTTATCTCTTTTACTCCACAAAGAACCATCTGATCATGTATAATTTTATAGATATATAGTTTATGATATATATATTATATTTATGGGAAGTATGAGATGGAACTCCTCCCTTCGGGAGTTTCCATCCCAATTATGTAAAAACAAAGAGCTAAAAGAACAAAATGAAGAAGAAACATTAGTTGTTTGAAATTCCAGAGGATGAATGTATGGATCGGATAATTCGAAATCGAAAATTACAGTTTCAAAAAAGAACTTTCAGATTTGAAAGTTAGAAGAAAGGAGAAAACATGAGCAAATACAAATTAAGATGTATTCCTTATACAGGAGATGAATTATGTTTTGAAGGTTGTAAACAACCAGCTAAGTTTTTATTAAGTAGATCCAACAAACTAGTTCCCTACTGTTCGAACCACTACAGTAAATGTCCAGTTCATAAACTACGAGTGAGTCAACGATTGCTAAAGCGATATCTAGATCATCCAGAACTTCGGCTGAAACAAGTTAAAGATAGTAAAAGAATTCACAATGATCCAAAAGTGGTAGAAAAGAAACGACAAGCTATGTTAAAATTACATCAAAATCCAATATTTAGAAAACGATATTGGGATAGTCTTCATATATCACCAAATAAAGATGAACAGAAGATTTTAAATATCTTAAATGAAGTATATCCAAATCAGTGGAAATTCAACGGCTGGAACAAACAAAACCACCCGAAAGACGGATTTCTGAAAATTTCAAGACAATATCCGGATTTCGTTCATGCATCAAAAAAACTAATTATAGAATACTTTGGACCGTGGCATGAAAAACTTAGAAAACTAAAAGATCGCTACATCAGTCCTGAAGAAACTGCAGAAAAAAGAATTAAGTTTCATACTGATTTTGGTTTTAAAACGTTGATTGTTTGGAGTAAAGATTTGGTTGATCTTGAACATACTAAAGATAAGATTAAGATATTTGTGGAAGAGAACCTACCAACAGCAGAACACCTGACAAAACTAATTTATACACTTTCAGAAAGTAAAACACCAAGAAAGGAGACAAGACGTGCTGACAGTAGATATGCTCATGTGGGTCGTACTGGCTATCGTGATTCTATGGGGAATCGGATTAGAATTAAGACTATCGAAAGTTGAGAAAATCTTTAATACAAAACAACTAGAAGAACAGCTGAATAAAATGGAATCTTCGAAGAACGTACTGTTGGAAAGATTAAATGAAATATTTACAGACATGAAAACCACTGACGAATTGTTTAGAGAGTTTGAATTGTTCTTATTAAAGAAAGGGTTTAAGAAAGAATGAAGGAAAATGATCTTACTGGAGGATATATAGTTCCAAAAGAGTTTGTGAATGATTTGTATAATGTAATACTTAAATCAAAGATAAAGACCAGTAAAATTTGTAAAAAGTGTATCGTTAAACCATGCTGTTCGCAAGTATGTAGTCCTTTTATAAAAGAACAAACGGAGAAGTAAGAATGGAACCAAAAGAAGGATATTACAAATGCAGTAAATGCAACGGTGAGGGAAAACTATCTGATAAAGTTTATTGTGAGAAATGTCTTGGAACCGGAATAGTTGATTGGGTAGAACAGGTAACCGGGAAGAGAATACCAATATATCATAATTTAACTAACTGGTCCTTTACCACAACTATAGATCCAATCGAAGTTGCTTCATTTGGTGATAATTACAAACGATTTGTTTCATCCAGAACAGAAATTTCTGTAGAGTTTGATACAGATCTTTCTGGAATTTTATGTAACGTTGGTGATATAATTAAGCTCGAATATCCACCAGGAAGTAATCTTAAAAACTTTATTATAACAAGTATAGAAACATCTTCATTTGACCAAAAATGTAAGATTAAAGCTATTAAGTCTAACATCTAACAAGAAAGGGAGGAAGTAAAAATGTTCAAAGGAAAAGATGTAGAAATTAAAGATTTGACAGTAAGTGTTAGAGGAAGAGAAATTAAACTAGGAGGTGTAAAATCTATAGATCTCCATACAGAAACTGGTGGACTAATGACGTATCATATAGAAGGATTTCTGAACTGTAGTCAAGAAGATGCTGAATTCTTGATGAGAGAGTTAATTGGTTCAAACCGAGAAAAACCAGCGAGTGCTACATTTGATGATAAAAAATTTACACTTGATGGAACAGTGTAAAGGGAGACTTAAATGACACAACTACCAAGTCCCGAAGTAATGATGTATTCATTCTACAATACACAGTTAACCAAATGGATGGAGAAACATTCAAATATTGAAGTAGAATCAAAAAAATTACAAATAAAGATACAAGAAGTACTTGTTGAACTTGCAGAAACCAACTTTTATATTACAATGTTTGGAAAAATGATGGAAGATCTAGAAGTTAAAAGACCAGGAACAAAAGAAGAATATCTAAAAACACAACCAAAGTCAAACTAAAAGAAAAGAGAAAGAAGTTGACAAAAATTGACATCACAATGACCGCCACGTTAAGACCCAATATAGTCCAACAAACATTAGAATCTTTTTGTAAAAACTTGTTCATAGAAAGAGATAGGTATAGACTAATAGTAAACGTTGATCCTGTGGGGGAAAGTGTTAAACAAGAAGACGCATTAGATGTTTGTAAAGAATATTTTAAAGATGTAATCTATAATTTTCCAACTGAATCTTCTCTAGCGAAAGCTGTTAAGTGGGTTTGGAGTCAAGTATCTGCAGATTTTATTTTTCATTTAGAAGATGACTGGCTACTGACAACTAAATTAAGTATTGATGATATGATTCGAATTCTCAATGAACATAACGAAATTGCATGTTTAAGACTTCCGAAAGTTGATATTCCCAAAAAAGGTAGAATAAATTTTCTTAGTGCTGTTTATAACTATAAAGGAGATAATCATTTTGTTACAGAGAATCCTAAACATTTTGGATTAAATCCGGTATTGATAAAGAAAAATTTTATAACACAAGCACTTCCGTTTCTAACTGATGACTTTAATCCAGAAAAACAGTTTTTAATTCCTCAAAACGAAGACATGATTCATTTGATAAATTGTTGGAAGTATGCGATCTACGCTTTTCCCGGAATTAAAGCGTTAGTAGTTGATAATGGAGAAAACTGGAAAATAAAGAATGGATTTAGAAAACCGGAATCCGCTTATCTAAAAGAATATTCAACAAACGCATTTACAGTTTGGGAAAAATATGCCAAAGTCTGAAGCGGTTGTTGAAATGGTTGTGAATATTAAATACTACTGGAGTAAACCTGGTTTTTCTTTTAGGAAGATTATAACAAACAAATCTCGTTTTTGTAAAGAGTGTATTGTTAAACCGTGTTGTAGTGAACCATGCATCGACGTTCTTAAAGAAGTAAAAGAACGATATAAAAAATTTGGCATAGTATAGGGGGATTAAAATGAAAAAGAAAAAAGACAGTGACATTTCAATAAAAGAACTTGGAATTAAAATAGGAGAACTAGATTATCAAGAACCAGAAGAGATTTCAACAATTCCTCTCATTCCAAAAGATACACAAATTAGAATACCTGTTTTGAATAGAGTGGAGTTGGTTGGACTTCGCGGTAAAGTTATTGAGATGATTTCAATTGGAAAAGATGATCAAAAACAACCAACTATGTTTTTTGATTTTAAAAAGGGAGAGCAACTGGTAGTTGGATTCAATTATTTTGAGTGGACTGGACAATCCGAGAAAAATAAGAAGAAATAGAGATGAAACAAGACCATAAAGAGTGGATATGGAATGGTGTAACAAACTCATATCGGATTGACTTCAACAAACAAGAAAAGAATATTAAAGAAGATCCACGAAACTGGAGAGATGAAATTCCACCAAAGATTAAGTTAGAGATCTTAAAACAATATCTACCAAAGAAATCGGAGAAAACAATTGAAACTACTTAAACCAGGTAGATTTATCTTAAGTTGTTTACAAGAAATCCAAAAAGATCTAGACGAACGAGAAATCAGAATCAAACTCCAGATTTATCCAAGTACTTCCTGGGGAGTCCCTAACAAACAAACAATTATAGGTGTACCGTGGTGGTATTACATAGACAATTTACTAAACGAAGACGGGATTGGTCTGTGTAATAAGGAACCAGTAATTCAATTCTTAAGACATGAAACGGGTCATATAATAAACTACTCGTTCAAACTTTATCAAGAACCACAATGGAAAGATGTATTTGGAAACTTCAACGAGAAATACATTTATCCACCTAAAGATTGTAGTAAGAAAGACCAGTTGAAGTATTGTTACTATCTTAAAGAGTATACTAACAAGAAATTACATCCAGATGAACAATTTGCCGAGACATTCGGAGTAGTTACAGATTCAGGTCTAAAAGGACTAGTTTCTTTGTGGAAATCTTTAACTAATCAAACACAAAGACTTATAAAGTATAACTATGTAAAAGAAACACTTGAATATCTTAGAAATAAGGAACCATTAGTAGTTAGTAAGAAGTTAGATAAACCAGTAGGGAGGATAACAATTACATGACAAAAAGAGAGCGTCTGATTTATCAAAACGAAGCTCGAATTGAGTATGCAAAGATTTGCTTAAAGAATCATCCTGAAACCAAAGCTTGGTATCTTGAAGAAGATAGAGATGTTTCATTAAGAGAGTATATTGATATATGTAAGAAAAGAATACAAACAATAAATAGGTTGACAGACGAAGAACTTGATATAACTGTAAATTAGGAGGATTGAAATAAGATGATACCAAAACAACTTTGGTTAACTAGAGGATTTGGATTCCACAAGGACAGACTTAATTCATTCGAAATGTCTTTACGTGATGCTAAAATATCCAACTATAACTTAGTCCAAGTATCAAGTATCTTTCCTCCTAAATGTAAAATTATAAGTTCTAAAAAAGGAACCAGTCTTTTAAGACCAGGTCAGATAGTTTATACAGTTCTATCTAGAAATCAAAGTAACGAAAGAGGAAGGTTGATATCTGCGTCAATTGGTCTTGCACTTCCAGAAGATAGATCCGTTCATGGATATTTGACTGAGTTACATACTGAAGGAATGAATGAATTAGAAACAAGAGATTGGAGTGAAGACCAAGCAGCAGAAATGTTAGCATCAACTTTAGGAATTCAATTTGATGGAGACAAGGCGTGGGATAAAGAAAAGGACATATATCGACTTGGGAATCGAGTAGTAAAAACAAGAAGTATTTGTTCAGCTGCAGAATGTTTGAAAGGTGGTTGGACTACTGTGGTTGCTGCATGTATTTTTATAACGGAGTAATCTATGATCTCAGTAATTCTTCCAGTCCTAGAAGAACGAGAAATGACGTCTAACATTCTCAACAACATTTCTGTCAATACAATTAAACCAGATGAGATAGTTTTGATAGATAATAGTAGTACACATGATATACAAAATCTCGTCCCACAGTACACATGTTTGGATATTGTCTATCTGAAACAGAAAAAGAACATAGGAGTTAACGCTTCTTGGAATCTCGGAATCGAACGTGCTCAACATGAATTGATAAGTATCTTAAATAACGATTTAATTTTGAATAACTTGTTTTTTGAGAACATTGAAAAAGTTATGGTTGAGTATCCAGATGTAGGAATTTGCGTTCCAAATACAACTAAAGAAATACCAATTGATAATCCAAATACTAAGATCGCTATATTAGGTACAAGAGAGGGGTGGGCGTTTACTATAAGATCTGAGATAGCTAAACGAGCACTTCCGATTCCAGAAACATTATTCATGTTCTTTGGCGATGATTATCTGTTTCATTTCGCTAGATCATTAGGATACAAAATAGTTAAAGTTTTAAACAACGAAATAGTTCATTTAAAAGAAACAACAGTAAGAAAGGTTTTGGGAAAGAAGTATCAAGATACATTAGACAAGGAAGGAAAAGAATGGAGGAAGATCTATGATAAAATCTATCTTACATAGTGGCGCTAATGGAGATTTGATTTATGGTCTCTACATTGTAAACCAATTAAAATGCGAGAATTTTTATGTAGGAAACAAGTATATCACACCAGAATACTACAAGTTGCTTCTTCCTTTACTACAAGCTCAACCTTACATAAAGAATGTTGAATATGTTGATAGTAAAAAAGAAGTAGAAATAAACCTAGATTGTTGGAGAAAAGCTGGGCGAATGATCTATTATCAACATATAGTTTTGTCTCACATTCTGATGTTAGAGAAAGTTTATAAAATCAAGTTAGAATACAACTTAAAAGATCCGTGGATTTACAATGTTCCAAAACTTACTAAACCAATGGACTACATTTGTGTTAATAGAAGTTTCAAGTGGCATGTCCCTTTTCCATACGATTTCTATATTAAAGATAGAAACGTAGTTTTCTGCGGATTGAAAGAAGAGTTTGAATATTTTTCTAGATTCCTAGCGAAGATAAAATACTACCACCCAAAAGACTTTCTAGATTTTGCTAAAGTAATTCAAGGATCTAAATTCTTCCTTGGAAATCAATCAGTTGGATCAGCGATAGCACAAGGATTAGCGCATCCCCAAGTTCAAGAAATTTGTTTCTTATTACCGAACTGTGTTCCATATCATACTCCACCTGAATACGGTGTAAACGAGGAACCATGATTACTAGAAAACAAATCTATAGATTCTTAATAAGAAAAATATTCAAAGTTCCAGAAGGAGGAATTATTCCCAATCGCATTCGGTGGGTTGGATTTATACTATTCCCGTTAAGAAGTTTCTTTTACTTCAACAAAGAAATTAGATATAGACTAGACAGAGATTGTTTTGAGATCAACGGAATTAGACTTACGTCAGATTTCATTGATACTTTAGCTGCTGAAATGTGTAGGAAAAATATGTTTCATCAATTTGTAAAAGTAGAAGATGGAACGTTACATATCAGAACTTTTGATGTAAAACCATTGATTGGAACTTTGATATTCGATTGTTCCGAATGTAATGGGACAGGAATGAAAACGATAAATGATCCACATTATAGAACCCATGAAGATTTTTGTGGTACTTGTTATGGAACTGGGTATGTAGATTGGACAACTAATATAACGAGGAGGAGTGAAAATGGCAACAAGAATAACAACTACGAGAGATAAACAAGTAACTGAAAATAATGTATCTACTGGAGTTCAAGTAACTACTACTGAAGGAAAACAAACTGTTAGAGTAGCATTAGTTCTAAAAGAAAAACAGAAGTTTGTTATAGGAGGAGTACAATACCAGGTTTTGAAAGCATTAAAACAGGGAGTGTTCATCATAAAGATTAGAGGAATGTCTAGTAAGATTCAGGAGATGGAGAAAGGTTAGGAGGAGAAAGCAAATTTTTGTGTTATAAGATCCTATCTCATTTATTTGGGATCATTTTACATCTAACGAGAACAAATAAGCGTATTTGTTAGCGTATAGACTAGTTGGATAGATAGAGGATACATAGAAGTAAAGTAACACAAGTTAGAACGAGTTTGAAACTGGAAAGAACAAGTAAGGAACTAAAGTAAGTAGAAGTGGATGTCCGAGCTCTTTTAGGTCTGTCCGAAGGACCGAACCCGGCGGACGGGTATAAGATAACACAAATTTCAAATTTTAGGTTTTTTAATTCAATTAGCTGTACAATTCTTTCTTTGATTGATCCAGTTAAAGTTCTGGATCAAGTTCAAATCTTCTCTTGTTTGAATCAAGAATCAACTCTTCCCGCCCGAATTACAGCAAAGCAGTTTTCCAATCTAAAGTATCTAGAAGTAATTAAGCCAATACAACTTTCCTTTCTTTAGTATCTCTTACAAAATGGAAAACCCCCATTCCCGAACAATTCTTTCTTAAATGTTCAACAATCTCTATACCAACTTTTTCATCACACCACCAGTGGGAACTTCCTCGGATGTGGTCACACGAAAAGAGGTAAAATGGTCGAATTTTACATAACAAAAGTTCTTCTACTAATTTTTGCATTACTTCTTTCGAATCATTTAAAGATTTTAAAAGGACAGATTGTGACCCCAACACAATCCCATTGTCTGCTAACATTAGACACTTCTCTCTCATTTCGTTCGTTATTTCATCTGGATGGTTCACGTGGATCATAAGATATACGGGCGAAAACTTCTTCAACAAATTTACTAATTGTGGGGTGATTCTGCTAGGTAAGACGACGGGGATGCGAGATCCGATCCGAAGTACATAAGGATGAGAAACAGTAGGTTCAACGTTTTTTAGGTGAGACATGATCATTTTGAGGTAGTTGTTAGGTAAAATTAGTGCATCACCACCAGAAAGGACTATAGTTCTGACCGATTCATGCTTTTCTAAATACTTACAAATCTGAATTACTTCACGTTCAGAGATTATACTTTCTCGTTTCTTAATAAGATTTTTTCTGACACAATGACGGCAATTAGCAGCACACGTATTACTTGTATAGATAAGAATTGTGCTTATATACTTGTGGATACATTTTGGAGTGATTAAAAATTCTGATTCTGCTAATGGGTCATCTTCTCCACTATCATCTTCTAACTCTCTCGGATCAGGAATAAACTGCCGACCAATCGAATCTGGGTATTGTTCAATGAGTCGATCTAAAAATTTAGTAGTTTTCTGTTGGGGTTTAAACTTTAACCCCTTAATACTCCCAGGAGGTTCTTCGTTCATTTTAGTTTCTTGTTTGTCCTTTCAAAGCTAATATAAAATTCGGAACAGGTAAGAGAAAAGAAAGGAATAATAAACTCCTACCTGTTCCTTTTCCTCTGCCGGTAAGGAGGAGGGACCGGCGGGGTCGAATATGTTACTTCAAGCTCTTTTCGTAACACTTGAGCGCTTCAGCTTGTTCTCTAGAAAACTTAACCAGTTCGTTCGTGTTCGACAAAAATATTGTCACATTGTCCGGATGGGCTAAAGACTTGGAGTTGTCCAGTTTCTGGAGAGTTGGTTGAATTGGTGATGGACAAACCACTATCAGTTTCGGACAAGTTGGAACTGGATTTGTCGTTGCGCATCCCATTAAAAATGTCAATGATAGAATTGTACAAAATGATAGAATCTTTTTCAAATTTTTCTCCTCCATAGACATACGCTTCGTTTTTCTCTGTAGAACTTTCAATGGATTTTTCTACTGATTTTTCACTTGTTTTAGCATCTTCAGATGGTTTTTCTACTACTTTCGCAGTAGTTTCTTCAGTTTTTACTTCGATTTTCATAGTATCTTCAGGTGGCTTAGTATTTACTGCGATCGCTGTGGTAACTTTCGGACAATTCTTCGAAAGTGCGTTGATCTTCTTCTGTATGCTAGTATAATCATTCACAATTACTTCATTCTTCTTTACTTGATCTTGAAGTGCAGAATTATGTTGATTCAACGAAGCAACTGTAGATTTCAAATTAACATTTTCTTGTGTTAAAGCTGTAACTTGAATCTGTAATCCACCACATTTTGTTTTATAGTAAAACAGTGTTCCACTCATAACTAGAAGTAAAAGTGCTAGAATTGCGATAGCTAAATTCTTAGGATTTGCTAATAACGTTAACCACATAACATTCCTCCTACAGCGGTTTATTCATCTTTCTTTTCTTCAACAATATCGTCTTCACTCAACATCATCACTCCAGCCGGAACCCAGATTTCCAAAACTTCTAGATCTCCTCGTCCAACATTTCGCAGTGAGTGCAAATCTCCACATCCGATTTCAATACACGATCCGCTTGACAAAGGAACATTAACTCCGCAAAGAGTTGCTTCTGCAGTTCCTGACAAGATATACCAGGTTTCTTCATGTCCTTCGTGCGCAACATATGGAGTTGAACACTTTGAACGAAGCACCAAGAGTTTAGTAAGCGAACAATGGGTGTTTCTGACACAACATCCCTCCTGACTGAACTCATAACATTTGTTTAGATATTGATAATATCCATATTCTGTTTCAATCTTCTGGATAGGAACGTTCAGCACAATCACGACTACCCTCCGCGTGCCCAGCAAAAGATAATAATTACATATAGCGCCACTATCATTATTTTTTTGATTGGGTCTGTTTCTTTATTGAAGTCTATATAATCAAACAGAAGTTGGCGTGTGATATGAGCGTGACAAACCCCACAGCTCACAAAAATCAGCTTACTAAAAGCTAACGAAAGAAATCCAAGTTTAGCTGCTGCAGGAAACAAAGCTTCTGGAGCAAAAAATCCAAGAAGCAACATGCCTACTAAAAGAATGCAATCAAATCCCACTCTCTTCGCGTTGTACCTAATGTTAGACCATTTTGAAAATCCGTTATTCATCTCTCTTCCTCCCTTTTTATGTTTGTTCCTCCTTTATGAACTTGGATCACAATCGAGTGTTGCTCTTACTACGTTTGTTCCATCTGTATAAACTATAGCTGCTCTATCTCCACCTACAAGAATTCCTGTTCCTGTTGATCCTTTAATAGTTATATTATAAGTCACTGATCTATTTATGATTGTCCATACTCTATACGGAATTAAAGGAACTATAACATTGATGTTTCCTGTTAATCCACCATCTACAAAATCAAGAACTCCATAATCATATTCAGAAGAAGTTAATGTTACATTTGAACTTCCAGAAACAGTTTTACTAAGTCCAGATAAAGCGTGACCAAGTGTTTGATCTAATGATTTAATAAATTTTTCAGTAAGTAAAAAAGGCCAATCTTGATCACCGTCTTGAATCTCATACCATTGAAAATTTGATGTCCATCCGTTGTTTAAGATATAAGACTTTCCAGATCCACTTGTTCCTGTATAATTTACAGCTAGTGTAATTTGAGTATCTGAATCTACTGATGAGATGGAGTATAATACATCTTCATCTTTAATCTTAAAAATCCAGTCAGAAGTAACAGATGACATCCAACTAGTTCCAACTCCAGTTACTGTTGGATCTCCATTTGTTACTGTTGCTAGACCCACTTTATATTGCATTCAATACTCCTTATGGACAGTTAGCTGTTACTCTCTTAAAATTCTGAGTTGATGTTTGATAAACTATTACTCGTTTTGTTGGTGGTATAGTTATATCTCTAGTAACTAAAGCTGGAGAAGATGGCCAAGCTCCTGTTGTAGGATGAGATATATATATATTCTGTCCACCACTTGTATTATTATAGATAATTCTTTGTAATATTGCATCTTCAAAATTATTATAGACTATATCTACAGGATTACCTAACGTTCCAGTAAACTCAATAATAGGTGATCGCATCTCTAAAACAGAAGGAAAGTAGATCAAATTCGCATACGCAGAAATGTTTTTTATTACTTTAGTATTCAATATTAAACTAAATAACGTATCTACTTGTTTAATAAAGTTGTCTCTAAAATGTGATACCCACTCTGTATCACTACTAAATAACATTGGAAATTCACACCATCCAGTATGACCATATAAGATAATCTCACCAAAACTCCAAGAACTCGTCCATGGAGTAGTTAAAGTAATAGTTAAACCATCTAGTTCATACCAACCACCATAGTTATGCATTACTGCAGTAGAATAATCTACAGATCCAATCTGATAATATTTTTCTGCACCAGATATATACATTAGGATAGATCCTGGAGAAAGATAACAAGATTGTGGTGTAGCTCCACCAAATACTCCAACATTTGTAACAACTTGAGATCCTAGGATTGAATTTCCATAAATCCATACGTATTCCATATTATCTCCTATGGCGTTCTATCACTATCAGAGGTTATTCTTACTACGTTTGTTCCATCTGTATAAACTATAGCTATTTTACTAGCAGCTATAGTTATTCCAGTTCCCGTTATTCCCTTTACAGTAATTATATCAGCTGGATATCTATTATTAAAAATAGTATATAATCTTTTAGGTAGTAAAGGAATTATAACATAAGCTGGATCTGAATTATCTACTTCATACTGATCATAAAAATATCTATCTCTACAAACTTCATCTAATCTCACCGATAATCCCCATGTTAAAAGAAATTTAACATCTTTGTTTCTATTTCCAGATTCTATTAAAGGAAATTTTAAGTTAGGAGTTATACTTACGATAAGATAATTTCTATTCGCTTTAGTTAATTCTGCATAGTTTGATTCTAGAACTAAAGTAGTATCATTCGTAATTGATAAAACAACATATATATTATCTTCATATTGTATCTTAAATAGATCTCCAGTAGATACATTCGCTACCCAAGATGTTCCAATTCCAACTACTGTTGGTGATCCATATGTTACAGATACAGTTCCTATTTGATAGCTCATTATTTACTTTGCTCCATTAAAGATAGTAGAACATTACTTACGTCCATAGAATCTACAGTATTATGATTATCAATCTTTAGATTATAAGTATACGTAGTTCCTGCTACTATTATTGTATCAATAAATATTCCTGATACTGGAATAGAAGTTCCATTTAGTAGTTTATTATTTGTGTATGAGTTCCAAAGAACTTCTCCGACTCCAGAATCTTTGTATATGTTAATATCAAATTCCATATCTGAACTTACTGCTTCAACACTAAAACTAAATGATACTTGAATAGTTCTACCTGAAGATAATAAAGTAGCTGTTTGAATCTGAACTTCTGAAGTAGAATCTATAGTTAGTGGTCCTGGAGTAGATACTTGACTAGTATCTTTTAAGGTATGTGTGCTTACTTGAGTTGTATAACTTGAATATGATCCATCAATACCTTGTCCTCGAAGTTTAACATAGTAAGTTGTATCTGATAAAGCATCTAATACTACTTGATTATTTAATCCAGTATATTTAAGTGTTGAAACTCCTGGAGTAAAACCATTAACAGTCGACATATGAACTTCATATAATGCTGTATATCCAGTAAATTTTCCTTGAGATTGTCCAGAAGTATTATCCCAAGATATAACAACAGTTCTTGATGAAGCAGTAAGAAAAACTCCAGTTGGCATAATATATCTTAATGGATATTCGTTACTAATTTGAATAGAAGCAGATGTATTACTTTTACGTCCATACTTATCTCTAGCAATTACATCTATAACAAAATCTGTAACGTAGGTTCCATTATTATCTTCCTTATTCTTAACTTCTGTATAAATATAGTTTGGAACTTTAACATATTCAGTTCGAAGAAATGATAGATTTCCCCACGGATCATCCCAATAAACTTTTATTTCGTAATCTCGGAGCCATCCGTCAATTCCTTCTGAACCAGCTCCATCTTTTTCTTCATTAGCATTTTCATCAGTTGGTAAAGTAAGAGGATTCCAGACTAACTTTATATCAGGAGTATCTGAAAATGAAGACATATCATCCCAATATAAATTAGCAAATCCAGCGTTATTTCCTCTATCTATTCCAAGACCAGTAACCATCGGAACTGGTTGGTTTAATAAATAATCTGGAATGTTGGTTGTAGTAATTTGAGCTGTTGGATTTGGTGGTGGAGTTACAAGACCCACAGCATTTACACCTTTAACCATTACTTCGTAAGTCTGGTTGTAGTCTACATCATAAATGTTATAACTTGTTGTTGGCGTATTTCCATCATGTGTCCATACTGGATTTGAACTTGTTATATTTCTATACCATATTTCAGCATACCCATAGATAGAAGTAACATCTACATCAAACGTTACTTGTATACTTCTTCTGATGTTATCATTCTCGTCTATCGGATCATATTCAGTCAAAACTAAATTCGATATAATTACATATGGATTAAATGGAGGATTGTAGTCTGGTATGTTTGGAGTTCCGTCTACATAGATTTCCGGAATATATTCTATTCCTGTCAATGAAACTGTTTGATCTCCTTTTTTAGAAACTACAATAATTCTATAATCTCTTACTGTATAGTTTAACTTACCGAAAGCGTATACGTTATATAGAGTCGGAACTTCACTCCAAGAACTATCTACTGTTAAAGTAGTATATGTTCCGGGTGCATTGGTAATTCCTTTAGTAATAACCCCACCTGTTCCAGACTCATCATTTAATCTAACTAGAATTTGATAACTTGACGTTGAATCTATAACTACAGATTTATCAAGAGTTACTCTTGGTGTTGGAGAATTGGTTGCAGAAACTATTCTACCTCCAGCGTCTCCCCATTCTGGTGAGTCGTGTTGAATTCTAACAACATCTCCAACAGTACACGCGATAGCATCAATATCTGCATCAAAATCAATTGTTCTTTGAAGATATTTATTACAAAGAAGTCTATAATTCGCTTCTCTCCACGCTTGACTTGGTCTAGTAACACCGATCAACTGAATAGTTGTTTTGTTTGTAGTTGGATTGATTGTTTTATCTTCTAAAGATATGTTGTCTCTGTCATAGTTATCATCTTTGTTATTAAAGTCAATTTCAATATCGGTAATTCTATCATCTAAACTCATGTAAGATACCTTGAATGAGTCAGAAACTATATTTCCAACACTAAATAACTGAACTGGAGTAGTAACAAGTTTATCCACAAATACAGATAGCATTCCACTTTGATAAACTAAAACGGCTCTAGCAGTTTGTGCTACTGTTAAAGCGTTTTCCCATACAGTCTGTTGAGTGTCAAATACGCCATCAAACAAACATCGTTTCTCTGTTCCACTTTCTCCATCATCTACAAGTTCATCACAAAAATCTGCCCAATCCATAAATGCAGCAATGTCTACAGTAGATGGATCAATTCCTTCATATCTAACTATTGTATTTGCATCATTCCAAACTGGCATTGTTAGAACATCAAGACATACCCAAGCTGGATTGTTACTCCACTCTACTGTGTAATGCGAAGTAGAATCATATACTGCTACCAAAGCTCCTTCAACTATACAAGAGAATCTTGCTGAACCAGATAACTGATTCGTAGCCATAGCATGTATTCCAGCTAAAGCAATTCTAGGATATGTAAATGAATTATCAACAACTTCTCTAACTGTTGTAAGTTTAAAATCATTCATGGTTCTGGTGTCAGTTGAGTGTGGAGTTAAAGAAGTAATTTTAATACGATACTGACCTTTTCCACTAGTAGTTAGACATCTCCAAGTATTTCTAATAACTTGACTTTGACCAGCAGTCATTGTAAATGTAGATACAGTATTTGCTGGAGTTGTATATGTTTCTCCAACTATGAGCCAGTGCCAACGTAGACCATAGATTTTGTTTCCTCCACCATCTACAAAATTACCAGGTTTTCCTTCGTAAATTGTAGCACTATCATTTGGATCTATAGCTACCCTACTGGTTGATCCAGAATAATACTCCATCCAAGATTTGATTCCAGCACCATCGTTTGGACTAACTCCCAAACTCCATCTGGGTGTTGATATGGTTCCTGTAGTAGAAACAACTTGATGTGTTAGTGGACTCCAAGTAGAATCTCCAACTTTTTGAAGTTCAATTTTGTATGTGAAGGATTGTGCAGTTAAACCACCTTGATCATTAGCATACCATAATCCATTTGGCCAAGATACTTCTACTTCTAGAGAGTCAAAATCGTTTCCAGTTGTAGTATAGTTGCAAGGAGTTGTTGTATCTATTTCAATACTTAAAGGATATTCAGTTTTCAAAGAATTAAAATATGATACTGCTGGTTGAGATAATCTTCCATATCTAACTTCAGCAGAAACCTGATTCAGATTTTGAATTGGTTGTTCATTTAACTGAATATCATGAATGTCTTTAATAGGACCCATACCAAGAGAGATCAACATATTTAACCATTGTTTATCTACAAACGGTTCATTAACATTATCAACATATACATCAATAACATTCCCATATACTTTCATGGTTCCATAGATTTTTGGAATTGGAAGACCTGGAGTCTGTGCTGTTTGAGGAGACCATGAATATACTTGAGATGAAGAAGTAGATTCTCCTGAACCCGGAATAGATGGTACATGTGATATCATGGATACAATACCACCCAATAGCATTCCAGCACCCATCATAACTAAAGGAAGACCGAATGGTGTATACCATGTAAGAACACCAACAACTATCAATACAACACCTATAATAGCTTGAATTAGACCTTTTCCACCCCCACCCCCACCACCTTCTATTTTGGGAACAATAACTACTTTTGAACCTGGAGTTGGAATAAAAAACTCCCAATCTTTTTCATCAACAATATGACCATTCACTGAAATAATTACATCCAAATTATCTGGGAATATGTTATTTTCATTCTTATACTGGAGTAACGACTTTCTTTCGTACGGTTGTCTTTTGATATCTTTAGAAGTCCTATTAAAAGGATTCCTACAAGTAGAAAAGATTATATCTTCTTGCTTCTGTATTAGTTCCATATTATATCTCTTTTGTCCTATAGAATCCTTCGATTCTTCTCTCCCAAAGTGGTGAGTCAAGTCTTTCTATAGCTACACCTCTTTTAACTGAAAGAATATGAATAAATCGTCTTGAGTCGCCAAGAACTACACCCATGTGTGTAGAATAAGGGGGTAGTAGAGAAAAAATCACTAACGCGTATGGTTCTGGTTTTGGAATCTTATCAGTATAAAACAACTTGTTCGCTTGGATAAGCTCATGCAGATCTTCTACTGATTCTTTTCCGTCTAGTGGCCACTTTGGGATTATTCTTCCAACTCTTTTGAGGACCTCCACGACCAAATGATAACAGTTATACTTATCATCTTCCCCACTAGCACCAGGAGCGAATTTCTTTCCAAGAAGATCTGATAAATTAAGCAACTCTCAGCCTCCCCGCTTGTAGTCCAAGAAATCCTCCGAAGTTTGGAGTATTATTATGAAGAACACAATCTGTATGATTTCCAGCACAAGTAGGTAACCCGCCTCCATACTTACATTCAACCCCTTTGTAATAGAAAACCCACATACAGTTTTGAACCATGTAAATATAAGGGGGATGTCTTTTCTTAAGAAGATTTGGAACACCAAGAGTAAAGTTACACCATTGATTATCTGTATTACAAACTGTAACGTTATAAACTCTATAGAAAGCCGGATAGTTCTCGTAAGATTCACCCAAATTAACGGAGTTTACAACTATAATGGTTACTTTAGCTCCAACTCCACCTTTGTATTGCTCAGCATATCCCTGCATAATTCTAGAAATGTTGCTAATTCTTAAACTTATAGTTGGGATCTCACCTTTATTTGTAGTTTTATCTATATCTATCTCGATTGGAATTGGAGTATATGTATGACTGCTAGGACCTGTAGGCGGATAAATCACTGGTTCTGTATTGTTAGTAATATAAAGAGTGGTTGCAGGAGGGCCAGAAAAATATACTTGGAAAAGAGTAACAAACGCAGAAGATGTAGCTAACTTATTCTTTTCAATAGTTAAGGATAGTGGTAGATTGGACATAGATCCCCCTTTTGTTTGAATTACACTTGGTTAAGAGTAAATTCTTCTGAATTGTAGAAGACATCACCGCTGGGATGTTTTATAATAGAATTGAATACTGGAGGTGCTGCATATCTTACTTGATATGTAACATTATCTAAAGGACAAGTCCAATCGAATGCGTCAGCACCGCCTTTAACAGTAGTGTCTATAAACGTAGCAAGAGTTGACATATCACCAGGTGGTATCCAAGTATATTTCATCGTCCATTTCTTTCTTAAACGAGTATATTTCTGTCTAGTATTCTGATATCCGCCTTCGAATTCAGATCTAATAACACTGTCTTCTCTTTCTAGCTTTATAGTATAAGATACATTACGGGATAAAGTTGGATACGCCATTAGGAATTCCTCCGATTCTTGTTAAACATCTGGTAAAGAACTCCGTTTTTGTTTATGTTAGTCATAATTGCATTAACTACAAGGGTTTCGCCATCAAAACTAGAACCTGTTTGTTTCATATTAACATCTTCACCAGTTTTATTTTGAAGGTTAATTACAACATTTGGAGCTTTACCGTTACCTCCACCTGATAAAGTTACTGGAATTGACCTTCCGCCTGATAGTGGAACAATAGCTTCAGGACCAGCTTCTCCAACCATACCTACTGTAGGTCTTGATTCGACTCCTCCAGACTGGAATCTTTTAATAGGAGTAAAATGACCAGGAAAAATTCCTCCCTCTGCAGCAAACATCATTCCAATACTTGAAGATGATAAAATAGCAGCAGCAGCAGTAGCACCAGAAATTACTTCTGTCGACCACATTTGTCCAGCTAGAGGAATTTGAATTGAGAAAGCTTCTATCGCACCCATAACTGGAGTAACAAATAGGTCTCCTGCTAGAGGAATTTCAATTGAAAACGCTTCTATAGCTCCAAGAAACTGTGAACTTAATTCAGTACTAGCAGTAGTTATAGTTGTAGCCGCCGCAGTAGCAGCAGTAGCTATAGAAGTTCCAGAACCAGAAAGCATCTTCGCTATATCTGGTCCACCGCTACTCGCCATTGATTTCGCCCAGTCAGTTTCAGCAAGTGCTTTAATAGCTTGTTGAAATAACATCACTTGACCAGTCTTAATCAACAATTTCGCTAGATTCTCTCCAAAGCTCTTAAAAGCATCGCTAGCTTTAGTAAAATCTTCTAATGCGTCAGTTGATGCACTTATAAAACTATCTAAAGTAGTATTAGTAAAATCAGCTAACTGTTTATTTACGTTACCTTGAGCTGCAGACCACTTTTCTAATCCATACACAAATGATTCAGAAATAGTAGCTGTTCCAGAAGTAATCTTATTTTCTAGATTAAGCAGATCTCTTAACTTTACTAGCTGTTCATCTTTTATTCCCCACTTACTGAACTGTGCTATTTGTTTTTCTAATCTATCTGATAGAGCGAAATAATATTGTATACTATTTATAACATTCATACTAGAAAGTTTTTCGTAATAATTTATTTGAGTGTCTATTCTTTGCTGTTTTTCTAATTCAGCGTTCAGAGCTATTTGGGCGTCTTTCTTCTGTAATTTTCCACGAAGCGAAGCTTGATAATATGATAGTTCTTTAGTATCTAACAAGTCTCCTTGTGCTTGTAACTGATTGATTTTTAAACGATCTCTAGCTATTTCATCATCAATAGCCAGAATTTGGTTTCCTTGTTGTATCTTCATTGCGTCATATGATAGACCTTTAGCTGTTAAAGTCTCGGCTACTATAGCTGCATTAGCTCTTTCTTGTTCTCTAAGAGACAGTAGTCTTTCCAAATTTACTCTCTCTTTAGTAATGTTAAGTATTCTATTATTTACAGTAGATTCTAAATTTAGGTTAGATATTGTTTTCTTAATTTCTTCTACTACCTTCATCCACAATTCAAGTTGAGCTGACATTGCTGTTTCAGGATCTTTCATTAACTTGTTTACTTCTTGTTGGGCAGCTACAAACTGTTCTCTTTCAATACGAAGACTGTTTTCTGTTTTTAACATATCTTCACTATGTTTTAACTCAGCAGCATAGATTTCAGCACCAACTGTTGGAGCTAACTTTCCTCTAATAGAAAGACTTTTAATTGTTTCATTTAACTCTTCTAACTTAATTTTTTCCTCTGCTAGTTGATCTGTAGATTTTTTAACTTCTGCATTCGAATGTATATACTCAGAAGTTAGTCTAACTCTAGCAGCAGAAAGTTGTGCAGCTGCTGCAGAGGATCCACCCAACGCAGCTAACTCTCCTTGCTGTTGTAGTAGAGTCCGAGCTTGTTCCCGATTATGTTCTATAGTAGCAGCTAGTTCTCTAATTCTAGCAGCTTCTATTTTTCCTTGATATTCAAAGTATGCTGAAGCTCTATCTTTCTCAGCTTTCTGTAAGTTTCTTGTAGCTTCAGTCATCTGCTGAATAGTAAATGGAGCACCGCCAGCAAGTTTAGACTTATCAGCAGCAGCTTCTTCAGCTTTCATTCTATCAACATCTTTTTGTTGTTGAGCAACTTTGATGTCTAGAACTCTCTTGTTAGCCTCCCATTCTTTGTCTAAAGCTATTATAGACTCTCTAGCAATGTCAGCTGGGAATGTATACTCTTTACCAAGAATTGCTAAAGTTCTATCTCTTTCGTTATTAGAGTCCATAATAACTTGTTTAAGATGAGCTTCAGCTTCAAATAATGATGTATATAATTGTTTTGTTTTAGCTGTATATTCATTGATAATAGCTAGATTTTTCTCTGCGGCAGAAGGTCCTGGTTGAACAGCAAACGCTTCAAAAGCTTTTCCCTCTGCTTCTAACCTCTGGTATGATTCTTTTTTCTTAGCGGCTTCTGCAGTTCTTTTAGCTTCCTGTTCAACATCAAATATCTCTGATCTCCAGTCATAGAACTGAAGTTTTCCACCACCCTTTTGATATTCTTTAAATCCTTCAGCTTGTGCTTTCCATGATTCTGTTCCCCAATGTTTAGCAAAATCAGTAACTTGTTGAGAGAAGTCCCTCATAAGTTTAGCTAACCCTGTAATAACTGGTTCAAGAACTACAGGAGTTGCTTTCGCAAGTGTAGCTGTCATATCTGTCCACGCAGCTTTAAACTTCTGAACTGATTCTAAAGCATCCGAAGTAATACCAAATCTCTCGGCATAGTTCTCAGCTTTTTCGGCCATTTGTGCATGAATAACTTCAAGACCTGTAACTGGAAAGAGTCTCATCATTTCTTGCATCTTAGCTGATTCTCTAACTGTAATCAAACCAGCTTGAACGAACGCTCTAGTAAATCCAGCAACCTCGCCTTTAATCAATTTATCAAATACTTCTTTAATTCCTTCAGCTGTTGTTACTCCCATTATTCTTGAAACAATATTAGCTGTTCTGGCGGTCTCCGCAATAAAATCTGCGCTCATTCCTCTAAGCATTCCAAGAGTAGCAGCTTGTTGTCTTTGATATCTAGCTAAAGTTCCTCCAAGAGCACTATTTATTCTAGCATCTAAAGAATCTGCGTCTTCGCCCATCTTTGTTGTGGTATTCTTAAACATCTCTTCTATTCTAAGAACTTTAGCACCAAACTCATCAACTTTTACTGCCGCCCACATTGCACCAAGAGCAACTCCTAGTCCTATAAGAGCGGCTTTTATGTTTTTGACTACACTATCAACAACTCCCCCAAGCCACTGAAATGCGTTAGATATTTTTGGTATAACATTTCCAAAAAATACATCTTCGAACTGATCTCGCATAATTCCAACAGCTTTACCAAAAGTTTCTGGTAGGGTTTTGATCTCTTCTTTCAAAGTTTGAAATAAAGATGGTTGATCTAATTTTCTAAATGCATCCATCTGTTTCTTAGTAATTTCAATTGTCTGTTCCGACCAATTAGGACCATATGTTTCTTTTATATATTTGTCTAATCCAGCAGTTCCTTTTGGACCAAGACCAAAAGCATTCTTCATCGCATCCTGCATTTTCTTACCGTCATCTTGTACTGTCTTTGCTGCTTGATCCGCTGCTTTGGACGCAGACGACATAGCGGCGTCAATAGCATCAGACACTGATTTTCCTGCTTTTCTAGCAGCTTCAAATGCATCAGCTTGCGCATCGGTAGCTCTTCTAGTAAAATCTTCAAGTTTCGCAGCTTCAGTCGCTTTTCGTCTCGCCTGTTCTTCTCCAAGATTTTTATCTTGTTGATAAAATCGTAAATAACGATCTGTTAACCTAGAAACTGTTTCTTCTTGACTTTTTACAGCTTCAGTCGCTGTTGTTACAGTTTCAGTCGCTTTTCCTGTAGATTCACTAATTTTTATAGACATTGAAGCAACAGCACCAGCAGCAGCACCGGTTGCTACCGCAGTTCCCTCAGCAACTTCTTTTGTTGCTGACATTCCTTTTTGAGTAGCAGTTGTAGCAGCGTTTAGTTTTTCAGCGTTAGTAGCAGCTAATCCAAGACCTGTAGCCGTACCAGTAGCAAACTCGCCACCTGCTTTTCCAGCAGATACAGCAGCTTTTTCAAAATTAGATACATTTTTCTCTGCATTTGCTAATGGAACTGCAAGTCCCGCTTCTACTTGTTTTCCAGTATTAACTAAAAGAGGAGCAATACCGGCAACAGTAGCTCCTACTTCAGATAGACCCACTTTACTAAGTTGAGAAACTTTACTAATTGATTCATCTAAAGCAGCGGAACTTCCTTTAGACATTGTAATTATAGAAGATCCAATAAGTGTTGAATTAGCAACAAGATCTGCAACAGACGATTTGTATTTAGAAGATATACTTTTACCCATAGTATCAAATGATTTATTGACATTAACTGATGAAGCAACAGTAGCTATTTCCCAATCATTAACAAACCTCTTCATGTCAGTAGTTGTTCTATTAAAATCATCGTAATTGGATTTATCCATCGTCTTAAACGAGTTCTGTATGTTAGTAGCCGACGTAGTAAATTGGTTCTGTAAATTTCTTAACTCAGTATCATATTTGGTTCTATCTAGAGTTAACTCTACATATAAAGCACCAATTTTTTCGTTAGTGTCAGCCATTTATTAGTATCTCCGCTGCTTTTTCTGCATTTTTTACTTCTTCTGTCTGAGAGTTATGATAATCTCTCTTTTCTGCTAATCTTTTTCTAAATGTATGTACAAGTCTAAGCATGTAATCTTTTCTTAAGTATTCAGGAACTTCCCATAAATCAAAAGCTAGATTTACAGCTTGTATATCTAAATCTACTACATCCATTCCTATTATAACTTGACCTGAAACAAGTTGATAGATTTCAAATAGTCTAAGGTTTTCTCCATCAATCTTTGGTATACAGTCTTCACATGGAGGTATGGGTGGATCTTTGTCGGAATAAAGGTCTATACATTGTTCACAAGGAGGATGAACTTGTGGAATGTTTTCAATAAACTGAACATACGCTAAAAATTTTCAGATGCTTTCGCTTCCTCTTCCCTTAACTGTGCGTTCAGATCATCTAAACACTTTGTAACGAATCTAGCAAACTTTACTGATCCATTCATAAGTTTCATTTTGTTCGCTGTTGAACACTCGATTTGATTCCCATCTTTATCTACGATTCCAGACCAACTACAAATACAATAGTCCCAGATTAACTGTCTCTGTTTAGATTCATCTGTTTCTTCCCAAGTAACTCTAACTCCCTGTCTGAAGTCAACTTTTTTCTTTGTTGTTTGTTTTGTGATTTCAAGTAACTTTTCAGAGTTACAAGTTCTTAAAGTAATTTTAGCTTCGTCTTCCCACGCAAACTCAACGCCTGGATTTAAATCCGAAAGGTCGAATTTCATTTTAGTCTCTCCTCTTTGGTTAGTTGTTTAAAACTTTCTGAATGTCTTTCCAAATCTGTTCCTTGGTTGGATAGATATCCTTGTTTTTGGATCCCCTATATGTTATAACTTTCCAACCATCTTCTTCTAACATCTTTTGTTTCTTAACATCTTTCGCTACATCTTCTTCTTTATGATGATATTGCCAGCCATCATATTCAATTACTACTTCTAATTTTGGAATTAAAACGTCTGGGTTACATTGTTTTTCTAAATGGTAGATCGCTGGATTCAAATATGTTTCTGGAAAAATCTTAACTGTTTCTTTCCAAATATGTTTCTGTGGTTTGGATGGATTTTTATTAAAACTATTCATATAAGCTGATCTTCCGTTTAACATCTCTTGCCTCAATTGTTCTTTAAACTCTTCATCTGGATTCCAACCTGTGTGTGTTCCGTTCTTTTCCATCGTTTGTTTCTTTTTCAATTTAACTTCAGATCTTCTTGATACATTCAAATTTCCAAGCATATACAAATGAGGTCCTGTGTTTTTCCCTTTAAGAGATTTACTTATCTTTTCTCTAATAGCTAAACAAGATCTTCGATCTTCGCAACAACACCATCTTCCATTCTTCAGTAGAAATTTAGCTTCTTTTCCACAATAAAAACACGAATTCATTCTCTTCTCCTTATTTTTTAGTATGTTCTGGAAGAGAATTTTAATTTCTTAAACAATGTAGTATTCTCAATACCACTCTCTTGGTAATCTATCTCTGAATCTAAACTTCATGATTCTCCTCCTTACATCAATCGTTTAGATCAAAGCCATCTTACCAACGATTTTACCTGTAATGGACACTTGTGCGACGCCTGCCTTATCAAACGTATAGTTGTCAACTTTTGTAATAAGAATGCAGGAACCGCTTTCGTTGGTCACGTCAGGAACTAGGTAACTTACAGTATTCACGTAGAATCTTAAATCAGTAAGTTTTGCATAGTTCTTACATGCTGACACGATCATTTGCTGACCATTTGCATCAGTTGGATCATACACACCCGTAAGTGTCACGGTCCCCCCGTCTCCAAGACCAACTTCATAGTGTTTCACAAAGTCACCAAACTCAGTAGTTTCTATTGTGTCCACAGTGAAGCCGTCCATGGTATAACTAGCGATACCAAGAACTTTGTTTGAACCAAGTGCTACCTTTGCGTACTTTCCAGTTAACGCAGTTGCTCTAGTCGCCATTGTCTACTACCTCCGTCGTTTTTTGCTCTTCTACTTCTTCATCCTGAAACTGTATTTCAGGAAGTTCTCCTCGCTGTTTTTTAGCCCTTACTATTATCTCATAAAGATCTGAGAAATTCCAGTTAACATTAAATTGAGTTAAATGTCCAACTTGACAAGTTGGATCTATCCAAATCTCATAACCAGCTTTCCTAGCTTTGGTGCAAAAGTAAAAATCTTCACCAACTATCTTTCCATGATGTTTCTTATCTGGATTTGGAATAACTTTGAACCAGGGTTTTGGTATATGTTTAAAAATTTCCATATTGAATAGCAAACATCCTGTTCCAGTAGCATCTACAGAGAATAAAGTATTTTTCATAATACATTCTCGTATTTCTACTTTTGAAACGTTAACATATTCGTTTATCTTCCCTCTGAATACAAGTAAGTCAAAGGGTGGCCATCTTCGAGGAATTAAAGGACCAACTATATCTACATTGTGTCCTAGTAACTTAACAAGTGTATCTCTTGGATAATCTTGATCTGAATCTAACATAGCTAAGTGAGTACACTTGAGTTCCCGCGCTCTTTCAACTATTCTGTTTCTCATAGATGGAAGATCGCCCAGATCTTCGCGAATCAATACAGTATTAGAAGGTTTTTCCATCATTACAAAAGAATCAAAGAATGCAGATGAAACCCAAGGAAAACTTAAAGGAACTCCAATCGCTAACTTTCTCTCCTTATGTTGTATCTCCTTCATGATCTCCTCCTGGTTTATTTGTTCGGTTATTCAGTTCCTTTGGTTTGATAATAAACTCTAAACGTTAGTGCATAAATCCAGATGTTATCGTCATCCATAAATACATTTGAATTCTCTAGTCTCATATACATAAATCCGTCCATATCCAAAGTACACCAGTTATATAAATCTTTGACATAACCGGAGATATTCTCTACTTCAACGGAACTATTCAGTTTTGAATAAACGTTAAATTGAACTAGAACTGAGTTATATTCTTCGTAAAAGTTCCACTCTTCGATATTTGATATGATATGATAAGTAGAATATGGGTAAGCAACTGGAGTTGGCGCCATTTCCTTATACAATCTCCCACCAACAGCTTCATTAAAATAATTTGGTAACGTATTGAATAATTCGTAAATAGCTTCAGACATTGATCTGGTTGACATTATATTTAAAATCCTCTAGTTCGTTTCTGTGGAGATACAACTGTTGTCGGATATGGTGGAGTTGGTGCTGATACTCCTGGATCTCTAACACCAAAAGATCTAGCTTTTTCTTTAGCAGGTCTTAACCACGGCCTCGGTCTCATCTTAGATGTTCCTAGTTCAAGATAAAGACCATACTTTTTATTAGTTCCAACTCTCACTGTAAAGTAACTTGGATTTGATGAAGAAGGTTCACCAACTATATCTACTCTTCCTCCACGATCACCAAGTCCACTCCAAGCTGTTGATATTGACGATTGTAATGCTTTTGTTTGAGTGTATGGTGGACTTCCCGGAGGACTATGTTTTCCTTTACCTTCTTTCATACTTAGTTTAGCATCTCGTTCTATTGAATAACCTATATTCTTTACTCTGGTCTTAGCTGGTTCAAGAACTTTTTCTCCAGCTTGTGGAAACCATTCTGATCTCATTATGTTACCTTCTGTCTAATTGTTAAGTCAAACAAGTACATCTTACGATTGAACGGACTATCAACTACCATGATATCATAAATATCGTTTGTTTTCTCATTTAAGAATCTATCTTTTTCTGTTGGGACAACATCTGTAAAAAAATAAGAATAAAATCTATGAGTTATAGTAACTGTTTGTTTGTCTCTTACAACAGTTTTATTCCCTTTCGCTGATGTAAGTACTCCCTTGACAGTCTTTTTAGCAATCCAAGACCTAGTTTGTCCACCCATGTTGTCGGATACGTCCCGATATTGTTCAAGCGTAAGTCTACTTTTAGGTCCTATCACTTGTGCTGTCTCCACATTATCTATCCTCTATTTTACCACAAAGTGTGACGAGTGTATTTGTCAAGTATCAGTTTAGCATCCAACGGAATATCAGTTTGAAAAGTCATCTTAATTCCCTCTAGAGAGTAGTCTGTGACAGAATATGATTCTTCATCTTTCTTCTGATAGTAGTGTTTGACAAGAATCTTAATTGCTAATTTCAAATCTTCGGGAACAGCTGTTGAATCGTATCCGCTAGTATAATCACAGAAGATGTTATTATGTCCTCTTGGAAATCCTCCGCTACGATATACTTGTCCTTTTTCTGGATAAACTTCGAACTGCCACTCGGGTTCATAAGGAATTGCAAGTGTTACTTGGTTTCTGTCTCTAGCATTCCAACCAAAGATAGGAATAAGATCATCTGATCTATAACTATTCAAATATGTATCTGTGCTATCAGCCTGCCACCCATTTCCAATTCCGTTGATAGCTGTGACCATATCACCAATAGTTAAAACTGAAGTAGAATCTGGAGCGAACAAGATTTTATTTTCTATCCCATCTTTGTATAGATATACATAAGTGTCAGTTACAGATACAGATGCGATAGTTGGTTTAGAGGTATTATATACATTTATACAATCTTGGATACTGATGCATAATCTCAAGAAGTTTATAATCGGCCAGTTTCTTAAATTCAAAATAGTTTGTGGCGGTCCTTCTCCATCGTATCTATCTAGTCTCCAGAATTTCTTGTAAAAAGTTCTTTTACAATACACATTCTGTACTATCTCTTCTATAGAATCTCTTAGATTAGCTATGATTGGATAAGCTGAATCTGAATCATCTTCTCCTAAGAATGCATAGATTTCATCATCACTAACAAGTGTTGTCATTGGTTATCCCTCTATAATCCGAATCTTAAGCTTTTCGTTTATTCTATCATCAGCAGCCGTATCAATTTCAAAAAATAAGTTATAAACACCTCCCAACACTCCACCACCTATCTGAACGTATATAAAAGGACTGTTAATTACTGGAGAAGCTATAACTATCGCAGTAGAATCACAAGTAATACCAACAGATGAGATTGAGTCTGCCGTAGCTAAACTGTCACTTTCATCTATAGTAATCGTACGAACGTCTGAGACGGGCTTGTTCCATACGTTAGGCGTAAGCATATTATATACCTCTCCATTCAGCAGTCGTGTTCTTTAACTCCATAGAAAATGGGCTGTCCAGTTCCTTTGAATATAAGACCAGGTCCACTTACAAAAGTTTTTCCTTGAGTACAGAGAAAATCTCCCCAAGGTTCTTCATCAAATACAACAACATCTTCTAAAATCGATAGATCTCTTTCTACAGACTTTTGAAATACTGGTTGAGCTTTGAATACTAAATTTTGTTCTCCAAAGAACGTTAGTTTGGGTTCTGATTTGAATAACATCTCATCTCCTTAATTTATACAAACTCCACCAACGTGACTTTCTGAAGCGTTTGCTAAACTATTAACTTTTAAGATACTAGTTCTAGAAACTCCAGCTACTTTAGCTAATGGGATAGTAAATATTACAACTACTTTTCCAGCAGCACCATCTCCACCAGGTAGAGGACTACCACTAGAATAAGTAGCTCCACTACCACCGCCACCAGCACCTGAATTAGCAGTTAGAGCAGAACCACCACCATAATATGGAGGCGCTCCGATTCCACCAGAACCAGTTACTGGTCCAGCACCACCATTTCCACCAGTTCCACCACTTTGAGGTAAACCTGCATTTCCCGCTGGAGAACCAGCTCCACCTTGAGCACCAGTCATAATACCACTACCGCCACCAGTAGCTACAACAGTAGGAGTTTTGAATCTAGATGTATATCCACTTTGTCCATCTGATCCATATCCTCCGCCACCTACTGCACCAACTACATACGCAACGTTAGATCTTGGAGTTACTACAACAGCAGTATCTTGTTTATATCCACCACCGCCACCCCCTCCACCTCCAGTAGATTGGGTTTTTGCAGCTCCTCCTCCGCCACCTCCGCCACCAGTAACTTGTGCAGTGCAGAGAACTACTCCACCAGGACATTTCCAGTTTCCACTTCCTGATGTATATGTTGTTGTTTTTGTAGCCATTATAGTGTTCCTAATCTTTTAGAAAACTCATAAAGTTTTTTATTTGTAAATTCGTTAAAGCACTGTTCGTCATGTAAGAAGAACTTGTAATTTTGTTTTAATACTTCTAACTCCAAACCTTCTTTACTAAAGTTATTATCGTATTCAGTATCAAGTCTAAACTCTTCTGGATATTCTATAATTCTTAAACAGTAAACTTTTTTAGAAGATTCTTCATCAGAAGTATCTATATTTAGTTGACAGTTATCACAAGTAAGTATCATTTTAGTTCCTCTTACACGTGTTCTACTTGAACTAGTTCAGCTTTAAATAATATTGTTGTAGCAGATAAAGCAACTCCAAGAATCTGAATAACATTATTAGCTGCACTTGGAGCTGTTTGAGTAAGAGTATTTCCGGTAGTTCCTGTAATAGTAAGATATATCAATCCACCTATCGTCCAGTTCCATGAATCATCTCGAATTATACCACTATATAAGTAAGTTCCAGATGATCCATTACCTATTGAAGCTTGTCCAACTATAACTGCAGCGTTAGCATTTGCAATAGCATCAGCTTTAGCTATGTTAGCAGTTCCATCAGACTTAATATAACAAGCGTCTCCAATATTTTGAGCTTGTGCAGAAGTTAGAGTTATTGTTTGTCCACTAACTGTATGATCAGATCCTGGACTTGTAAGAGTAGCTGCTAGTCCAGAATAACCCGAGATACCACTATATCCGCTAATTCCTGAGTAACCACTTGTTCCTGCACTTCCTCCAGCACCTGCTGTTCCAGAGTAACCCGAGATTCCACTATAACCAGAGATTCCAGAGTAACCACTCGTAGAAGTTAGACCAGAGTACCCAGATAATCCAGAGTATCCAGAGATCCCAGAGTAACCACTTATTCCTGAATAACCACTAATCCCACTATATCCGCTAGTTCCAGTTAGACCAGAGTAACCGCTAATCCCACTATAACCGGAGATACCTGAGTAGCCAGATATTCCAGAGTAACCACTAATCCCGCTATATCCAGAACGTCCAGAGTAACCGCTAATTCCTGAGTAACTAGAGTATCCTGAGATTCCACTATATCCACTTGTTCCTGAGTAACCGCTTGTTCCTTGGGGTCCACTTCCTATTAGTTGAACAGATAGATAGTTCCTATAGTTCGCGGAATTAGCATATCCAGAACTTGGAGCACCCATTCCCATAAGTACCCACAACTCTACATAATCAGTAGTTCCATTAAAATATAAAACATCTGAAACTTGTGAAGCTACACCATTAGCAAATCCATAGTTTGTATTTCCGTATGTAGTTCCTGTAGATTTTAAGTTACCATTTTGGTATAATTGAGCTTCAAAATAATCTCCTTGTTTCCCAGTTCCAATCCCTCCAAATTCAACTCTCGCAAGACCATTTACGTAGTAATAACCAGATGTTCCTGGAGTAATTCTTTTATTAACAGTATCACATGTACAACCAACATTAAAATCAACCGTATCTATATTAAACTTTTCTGGCGTGTCTGAATCTGAAACTGTAAAATTTTGAGTTGCAGTTAAATACATTCTAGCAGCTATATTACCTGGAGCTTGTCCAGAGTAACCTGATATTCCTGAGTATCCAGAAGCACCTTGATATCCAGCACCAGCATCATAACCAGAAATACCAGAATATCCACTAGTCCCTACAACCCCTGAATAACCAGACGTACCAGTTGTTCCTACGATACCTGAGTATCCTGAGACTCCACTATAACCACTTATTCCAGAATATCCACTAGATCCAGGACTTCCAGATCCATCTATTCCCGAATAACCAGAGATACCAGAATAAGAACTAAATCCCGAGTATCCTGATGTACCATCTACTCCTTGAATTCCTGAGTAACCACTTGTTCCAATTATCCCACTATATCCTGAGATTCCAGAGTAACCTGACGAACCTACAATTCCACTGTATCCTGAAATACCAGAATATCCGCTAGTCCCTATAATACCCGAGTATCCGCTGATGCCTGAGTATCCACTAACTCCGCTATACCCAGATGTTCCTGTTATACCTTGAACGCCTGAGTAACCAGATACGCCGTCAGCACCCACACTCCCACTAAAACCAGAATAACCAGAAGTACCTGCATTTCCTTGTACCCCCGAATAGCCACTTGTTCCTACTAGTCCACTATAACCACTGATACCAGAGTAGCCAGATACTCCACTGTATCCAGAAAGTCCGGAGTAACCACTTACACCATCTATTCCTTGTACTCCAGAATAACCACTTGTTCCAACTACTCCAGAATAACCTGAGACTCCAGAGTATCCCGATGTTCCAACAATACCAGAATATCCACTAACACCATCAACTCCGTAATGTCCAGAATAACCAGACGTTCCAACTATTCCACTATACCCACTAATTCCTGAGTAACCGCTAGCTCCATCTACTCCATAATGACCACTATATCCAGAGATTCCAGAATAACCCGAACCACCCAAAGACCAACCAGAAGAAGTACCATAATAAATCATTCCGTCAGCTTTGTTGTACAAAAGTCTAGCTTCATCATCAGAAGTCCACGACGGTAAACTATTAACTTCTTGTAAAATTAGTTTACCTTTTGAATTTATTCCATAGTATTTCATTCGTTACTTCCTTTTAGATGATACCTGGGTCCTGAAATAGTAAGGGTCCTGACCGTGATTGAACTACTGGTCCTGTATATGTTATCCGAAGATAGAACATTGATATGTAATCCTCAAAAAGAACACCATACAAATTGCTATCATACACATGAAAATCTGTAGGTAGTATATTGTTCCAATCATATATTTGACCAGCTTTAGTACAATCAAAGAAAAAGTCAGTATCCACACCTGTTAGACTTGCGCTATGTGTTCCTGGTGATGCAAGATACGGACTAGTAATAACCACTGGAGTTGCAGTATGAGCAGCGCCAGTTGTTTTTGCTCTAATACCGCCTTCTACTTTTGTTATTGCTGACCACAAATGAGGTACCACTATAGGAACATTCAACGCAACTAAATTGTATGAATAGTATTGATTTACGTTAATTGTTACAGTAGCGTATGTTCCTACATTCCCATCAAATGCATAATTTACATTAACCCAAGGTACATCACTGGGTCCCGAATGTTGAGCTTGTGTCCCACTATTATATACAAAAGTAACTGTATTAGTA
>Ga0209048_10000437_pt1 | contig 44920 bp, 53 predicted proteins | sample FrelakmetCRP12CR_FD_187146 | JGI IMG/M metagenome (GOLD analysis project Ga0209048, IMG submission 187146) | Freshwater lake sediment microbial communities from the University of Notre Dame, USA, for methane emissions studies - CRP12 CR (SPAdes)... | ecosystem: Environmental > Aquatic >...
GGCAACTTTGACTTGGCGGTCTAGGGGGCTCGGATGTTATGACATCTCCCCCACCTGACCTGTTATTCAAAATTGCACTTCGAAATTGAACTCGCGCAACATTTCCCAAGTCATGCGCTACGCCATTGCCACCGGACGGGCCGAACGCGATCCATGCCCCGACCTTCGCGGCGCACTTCCCCCGCTTCGCCATGACAATTTCGCCAGCATTACCGAACCGGCCAATGTTGCCGAACTACTTAGGGCAATGGACGCGTTTAGCGGCACGTTCGTGGTCAAGTCTGCCCTACTCCTTGCCCCAATGCTGTTCGTTCGTCCTGGCGAGCTACGCAAGGCACTGTGGGCGGATATTGATCTGGATAAGGCGGAGTGGCGTTACTTCGTCACCAAGACCAAGACAGAACATTCCGTGCCCTTGGCTTCGCAAGCCGTGGCGATCCTGAAAGACCTGCACGCACTGACCGGCCATGCCGCTAACGTATTCCCCGGACGCGATCCGCAGAAGCCCATGAGCGAGGCAGCAATCAATGCCGCCCTGCGGCGCATGGGTTACGACACAAAGACCGAAATAACCGGCCACGGCTTCAGGGCAATGGCCCGAACGATCCTGCATGAAGAACTGCACCAGAAACCGGAAGTGATCGAACACCAGTTAGCCCACAAGGTGCCGGATAGCCTTGGCACCGCATACAACCGCACCAAGTTCATGAAGGAACGCAAGGCCATGATGCAGCTATGGGCGGACTATCTCGACAAACTGAAGGCGGGGGCAGAGGTTATTCCTCTGCATGGCAGTGCGGCATGAATACGAAAACTACGCTTTTTTGTTTCACATTCTTATTTCTTTCAGCATGTGCCACTCATTACACCGCCGATGCCGTTGCTGATCCTTATGGCTTATTTTCAGGCATCTGGCACGGGATGATTTTCCCGTATTCATTGTTTGTCAATTTTGTGTCTTGGCTGCTCTCCCTAATTGACATCTCGTTTTTTTCTAACGTCCAGATCATTGGCAGGCCAAACACAGGACTCTGGTATTACATCGGATTTGCTTTTGGCTTGTCAGCATTAGGCGGGGCTGGCAGCAGATAGCAATGTGAGTTTGCCGCGCCTACTCCGACGGGAGGAATGCCGGGCACCCTTACCCGGCTGGCGTGGCTTCTGATTAAGGGCAGAGCGTGAAAGGGAATGCTTTGAAAATCACTAGGTCAGCGGCTCAGGAACTCATTGGCAGGGAACTAAACGACCAAGAATTTGAGCAAGTTGAATTTTTCCAATCGTTAGATTGGACACATGAAAAAATATTGGCATTCCTAGCTGTGATTGTTGCGAAGATGCCGAATTTAATTGAAAAGACTATGTTTGCAGCGGGTGAGCTTAAAAAGCGGCAACAAGCCCAACACGCGGCAGATGTAAAACATTCGAAACCTGGTGGAAGCCGAGAAAAACAAGCGGCCATTCAGGGGATTTGGGCAACCGGAAAATACAAACGTCGTGATTACTGCGCCGAACAAGAATGCGCGGCGTTGGGTATGTCGTTTTCGGCAGCAAGAAAAGCACTTAGAAACACACCAAACCCCACATAGCCGCTGCCGGTAAAGGCTAGCCGATGCTGGCACAGGGTATTCCGGGTGATAGCCGGACAAAATAGTATGTCTTCATCGTACCTTGGATGAGGAAATACCAATATGTCCCAACTCCCCGAAAGCGGTTTTCTTCGCCTGCCGCAAATCATTGGCGATACCAAGCGCGGCATTCCTGCCGTTATCCCTGTCAGCAAATCCGCGTGGTGGGAAGGCTGCCGCAATGGCCGCTACCCCAAGCCAGTAAAACTTGGCCCGCGCACTACGGCTTGGTCAGTAGATTCAATCCGTGCCCTGATCGCTTCTTCAAAATAGGGGGGCAATCATGACAAAAGAAAAAGGCCACCCAAAGGCAGCCCCAAGTAATCCTGATAGCCATTATGCCGACCTGTCCGCAGAGGCGCAACGCAAGCGGCTGATTGATGCCCTGCGCTGCGGGCCGATAACAACAATCGAAGCCCGCCGTAACCTCGATATTCTGATGCCCGCTGCTCGCGTCCATGAGCTAAAGCATCGTCATGGCTTTGATATTCAGACGGTCAGGGTCAGGCAGGAAACCGAGTGCGGCAAGCTGCATAGTGTCGCTAAGTACGTCCTGATGGCGGGGGCGTAGATCATGGCTAACGATAACTGGCTTGAACACCTCCACAGCCTCGCCTATCGCTTTGAAAGCCTTGGTGTGACGCCTGACCTTGCAGCAATGAGTTTGTGCGAGCTATGGGCCTTGTATGTGTTTCTACTGCGTTTGTCCGAGGTCTAGCGGATGGCGCGCAAGAAATGGAACGAGGCAAAGGGTAAGCGCGATAGAGGCGGGTTTCTGACGATCCCGTTTTCTGTCTTGGAATCGAAAGCCTATATCAGCGCAAACCCTTACGCCCGGATGTTGCTGCTTGATCTGGCGATGCAATACCGTGGCGACAACAACGGCGATCTGTGCGCGGCATGGAAGGTCATGCAACCCCGTGGCTGGCGATCTGAGGAAACATTGGGGAAGGCCAAGCGCGATCTGATCGACCTAGGCTTGATCGTGGAAACGCGAAAGGGCGCAAGGCCGAATAAGGCGAGCTTGTACGCGGTCACATGGTGCGCTTTGGATCATTGCGGCGGAAAGCTGGATATGTCCGACAACGCATTTCCTCGCGGTGCCTATCGGCTTCTTGATCCGCTGCCGCCCATCGGCAAAAACGCATTGCTTACTTCGGCTCCCGTAGTAGTGCCGACAGGATAGCTACGGCTCCCGTAGTAGAGAGGCGTCCCACTACTACGCCTGCCGTAGCTATGCGGTGGTTTTTGGGCCTCTCTCTACTACGCCTCCCGTAGTCCTATCTAGAAATACCATATACCCATAAGCAATCTTCTGTTGCTCAATGGGGATGAACATGGAGCGCAACGATGAGCAACACGAAACTAGGCACTAACAACCCCGCGCCGGTCAATCTTTGGGTGTTATGCCTTTGAAGGTGGCCTCCAAAACGTCCCTCCGAGAACAAAGGCAACGGCCCAACACGCTGCCGAAAAAAACAGCGCCACCGCAGGCAGCCAGTCCATTCCCGCCTCGCATTGCTGCACTTTTTGCTTTAAGTCGGGAGTGTCCCGGGGGTCTAGCTTTAAACTATCTATCATTCTAAGTTCATCAGCGTACGATGGCTGTCCTCCCTTTTCGACCAATGTGGCCCTCCATTCCTCGTAAGCTTTAGCATTGAAAGCGTCAACGCTACGCTTAATCGCTAGCGTAGCATCGCAATCGAAGAGAGGCTTTGCGTTTTCGAATAGGGAATACAAAGCAAATACGCAAATTGCAAAACCAATCCACCAGACAACAATTGCTAAACGTCTCACCAAAAGTTGCTCCGCAGTTTTTTGCACACTATTTGGGAACCCTACATGAACCCGTTACCAGCCGTCGCAAATTGAATAAATTACATCCCTGGTAACAGGTTGAAAACAGGGCAGCATCACTTTGGTGGGGGTAACTTTGGGGGTAACTCTGAAATCGTGAAAATTAAGACCGTTGCAGCACAATAGTTTTCATTGTTTGTTTGATAGTCATCCTCCACCACTATAAATGCCAGCAAGGCCTTGATAAGTCATGGCTTCCTTGAGCCAGTCCAGCATGATGCTGGCGGTGTGCGCTTTGGGTCTTCTGCCATACCCGTCAGCCAGGACCATTATCCAGTACAAGCCCTCGTCGTTGTTCAACCACAAGGCGACGTTCTACTGGGACTAATCCCTCCATCCCCCAGTGCCCCCCCCTTCATAGTTTCGTAAATGTGATCGGTGATTTGCCCACCTTGTTGGCTTGCGAATGGCATATCTCTGGCGAAGTGCGGACGCCACTTACCGAATATTCGCTCGGCGTTTCACCACCAACAGGCCAAGGCAAAGTTAGTTACTACTGTGGCTACTCTGCACAAGGGCTTTGAAGTCTGTCTCGCGGACAATTCGAATGTAGTGGCCTTCAGCGACAAGCTGTTCTGCCTTACGGTGCTTTGAGCTTTTTTCATGTCCGGCGAGTTTCGTTACGTCCTGATCTCCAACGACAAGTATCGTAGTTTTCTTCGTCACTCCTTGTGCAACTTGGCAACCAAGGCTTGCGGCGAGGTTGGCTGCCTCGCTTCGCGGAATTTCAAGCGCCCCGGTGAATACGATCACCTCACCAAAAAGATCACCGTCTGGATTGCCGTCGCGTTGAATAGCAGTCCCTGTTGATGACCTTTCTGGGTCAATCGGTTGGCAGACTCGATATTTCCAATGCTCAAGGTCTTGCCCGGACTCGCGCAATGCGGCGAGGAGAACATGGCCAGCCGCCTTGGCGTCTTCTAGCGCGTCGTGGTGCTGAAACTCGTAGCCAATTCGATTGCAGACGTTAGCCAGTCCGTATCCCTTCCATGCTAGGTCTTTCCAAGTGCGGCGAACGACTCTGGCGGAGTCCAGCCATGTGGTGGAGAGTGGATCGAGTCCGTACTTGATGAACGCCCTTGATAACGCGAGGCGGTCAAAATGAGTGTGGCAGACCGTTGTTACGCCCTCAAGACGTTCACGGAGTTGCGAGGCGATTTGAGGCAGCTTCGGCTGACCTCGGACCATTCGTGGCTCAATGCCGTGAATTGCAATGTTCAACTCGTCAAAATAGTCCTCGGGGTCTACCAGGGAGGACCATTCGTCAGCGAGTTGTCCGTTGGCGAACTTGGCGACGCCAATCTGGCATATTGAACCCATGTCTGGATTCGCTGTTTCAACGTCGATCGCTACAAAGTCCATGACTAACCCGGCGAAGGCTATGCGTTCGAGTACTTCGAGTAATCATTGGTAAAAACGACCGCCACGTCGTGTTCTGTGCAGCGCAGGGTGGGCCCGTCTTCGGTGTCGATGTGCAAATCCTCGCCGCGCAAGCCTTGCCACATTGCAAGGTACTGGAGCGTTCCAACTTTTGTTTTCGCCTTCAGGGTCTTTTCGACCCCGCCCTTCCACGGAAGTTGGACCAACTGCCCATTACGCGCCAATATAGCTATTTCCGGAGCTTCCTTGGATTTTTCTCGACCTCTCTCCCAGCAGGCTATGAATCCGCTGTCATAGCCTTTCCATCGCTGATCCATTGAAATATTTTCTCGAATTGGTTCAGAAATAGAACGTGAAATCTTCATGACTGGCATTCCTTGGTCGATGACAGAGTCGTAGAAGCTCAAACTTGATCTGACAGTCGTTACCCGGCGGGCACTAAAAATACTTGCTCGCCGGGCAGGGCTTCGGGTTACTTCTCGAGGTGAATCTTCACGCCTTCGGCGGCGAGCTTCAGGCTCGCGCCCTTGGCCTTCGTCTCGAGCTTGATCTGCACGCCCTTGTCGTTTTTCATGGTGGCTTTGGTTCCACCGCCGACCAAGGAACCACCAGCGGCTCCGGACATGAACGTCCCTTCGATGTCCTCGATTTGCTTCAGATTGTAGACGCTGCCCTTGGCGCTGATCTTGTTGCCGCCAATCTCACCGGCCGACAGTCCGTCGATCTTGATCTTGTAGGTCTTGCCATTGAACTTGACGTCACCGCTGCCCCAGGTAAAGCCGATGCCGAGCGCAGCAGAGCCACCGGAAAACTCGATGGTCGCATCGGGCTTGGCAGCTTTGGTCTGTTCCGTGGCGCTGGCGACACTGCTGGTGAGACTCAACGTCACAAGTGCGATGATTGCAGCAATTTTTCTAAACATGATGGATGCCTCCAGATGGTTGAACGGAAAGTCATCATATAACTAGCTGGTCATGGAGGGTAGGTTTGTGTCAGTAAGTCATTCAGGCGGGGATATTCAGGTTTTGGCTTTCGGATGCCTCTAATCAGCGAACCGTGGTGCGCGTTTTTCGCGCTGGGCGACGATGGCCTCGCTGAGGTCATCGGAGAGCAGCATCGCCGCGTTCCAGGTGGCGACGAAGTTGAGTCCGTCGGCGATCGAGTGGTCGCGGCTGAAATTCATCACTTCCTTGATGCCGCGCGTGGCCAGCGGCGACTTGGCGGCGATGGCTTGCGCCAGTTCGTGGACTGTTGCGGTCAACGCTTCGTGCGAGGCAAAAACGCGGTTGATCAGGCCGAGCCGTTCGCCTTCGTCGGCGAGGAAATTGCGCCCGGTGAACGCCAGTTCGCGGGCCTTGCCTTCGGGAATCAGGCGTGGCAGGCGCTGCAGAGTGCCGACGTCGGCAACCATGCCGACGTCGATCTCGCGTACCGAGAATATGGCGTCGGCGGTGGCGTAACGCATGTCGCAGCAGGTGACCAGGTCGAGCGCGCCGCCAATGCAGGCGCCCTGAATTGCGGCGAGCACCGGCTTGCGGCAGCGCTCGACGCTGGTGAGGCAGTCCTGCATGTCGAGGATCAGGCGGCGCAGCGCTTCACGGCTGCGTGCGCCGTCAGGGTGGGCTGTGCGGCGCTGAATGTCGGCCAGCAGGGCGAGATCGATGCCGGCACAGAAATTCCTGCCGGCGCCGCTGAGGATGGCGACGCGCGCTTCGGGGGTGGCATCCACCCACTCGAAGGCCTGGCGAATCTCCTGCCACATCGCGTCGTTCATTGCGTTCGACTTGTCCGGCCGGTTGAGGCGGATCTCGGCAATTCCCTGATCGAGGCTGAGCGACAGGGAGGAAAAATTCGGCGGGTTCATGGGGTGGCTCCGGGCATGTGTGCCGGAGAGCTTACCCGGAGCGGCGCGGTCGCGGGTAGAGGGCGCCGCCTAAACGGCGTCAGTCGGTGAAGGTGACCAGGACGAGATCGGCAGCCTGTTCGCGCAACGGAATCAGCGCCTGATAGGCGGCCGACTGATACCAGCCGGCGACGGCGGCGGTATCGGGGAAGCGGATGACGACCGTATCGCTATGCGCGTGATGGCCGCTGAGGACGGCGGCGAGTTGCCCGCGAAACAGCAGTTCGGCGCCCCACGGGGCTAGCGTGGCCGGGACCTGGGCGCGGTATTGCACCCATTTTTCTGCGTCCTTGACCGTGATGTGGCCGATGACGCAGGCTCTCATGCGGCGGTCTTGCCCTTCTGCCACAGTACGTCGCCACTGCCGCCGGCCCGGTTGAGGACGCGGCCGAGGATGAACAGCAGGTCGGAGAGACGGTTAACGTAGCGGCGCGCGGCATCGGAAACCGCTTCCTCGCTCGCCAGGCGGACGATGGCCCGTTCGGCGCGCCGGCAGACGGTGCGGCTGAGGTGGGCGAGGGCGGCCGGGCGGGTGCCGCCGGGCAGGATGAATTCCTTGAGCATCGGCAGGTCGGCGTTGAATGCTTCGGCCAGTGATTCCAGGCGGGCGACCTGGACTTCCTTGACGACTTCCATGCCCGGCAGGCAGAGTTCGCCGCCGAGGTCGAACAGATCGTTCTGGATGTCGAGCAGGGCGCCGCGCACGGCGTCCGGCAGTTCCTCGCAGAGCAGCACGCCGAGGCCGGAGTTCAGTTCGTCGACCTCGCCCATGGCGTCGATGCGCAGGCTGTCCTTGGTTGTCCGGCTGCCATCGCCGAGGCCGGTGGTGCCGGCGTCGCCGGTGCGGGTGACGATCTTCGACAGACGGTTGCCCTTGCGTTCGTTGTTTGCTGTGCTCACGGTGTTCTTCTCCTTGCACCCGTCCGGGTGTCTCCATCAGATGTGGGCGGATTATACTGACCGGCCCGAGCTACAGACTGTCGTTCCCATGCCAAATTTCGCCGCCAACCTGAGTTTCCTGTTTGCCGAAGTGCCGTTTCCCGAGCGGTTTGCGCGGGCGGCGGCGGCGGGGTTCACGGGCGTTGAATATATTTTTCCTTATGAATATCCGGCGTCCGACATCGCCCACTGGCTTCGCACCAACGATCTCGAGCAGGTGCTGTTCAATCTGGCGCCCGGTGACTGGGCGGCCGGCGAGCGCGGGCTGGCCTGCCTGCCGCAGCGCCAGGTCGATTTCGCCGCGAGCGTCGAACAGGCGCTGGACTACGCGGTGGTGCTCGACTGCGAGCGCGTGCATTGCCTGGCCGGGCTTCGGCCGGCTGGTGTCGGCGAGGCGGAGTTGGAGGCAATCTATATTGCCAACCTGCAATTTGCCGCCGACCGCTTCGCGAGCATCGGCGCGACGGTGATGATCGAGCCGATCAATAGCCGCATCGACATGCCGGGCTACTGGCTGGACGATGTGGCTAGTGGTTTTCGCCTGCTGCAGGCGGTCGACCGCAGCAATGTCAAACTGCAGTACGACATCTACCACGCGCAGATCATCGCCGGCGACTTGGCGCGCACGCTGGAAGCCAACATCCATCGCATCGGCCACATCCAGATCGCCGACAACCCGGGTCGTCACGAGCCGGGCACCGGCGAGATCAACTATCCCTTCCTCTTCGACCTGCTCGACCGCTTGGGCTACGACGGCTGGGTCGGCTGCGAATACCGGCCGCTGACGACGACCGAGGCTGGCCTCGGCTGGTTGCCGCACCCCAAGGGTGCTTCCTTCGCCGCGAAGCAAGTCCCCTGGCGGGGCGGGGCGCGATGAGCCCGCGCGAGATTCTCCGGCGCCTGTTCGATGTGGCGATTGCCGCCGCCGACCCGGCGCTGTGCGTGCCACCGCATCTACCACCGGACGACGGCGGGCGGCTGATCGTGATCGGCGCCGGCAAGGCCTCGGCGGCGATGGCGCGGGCAGTCGAAGATCACTGGTCGGGGCCGCTCGACGGGCTGGTGGTGACGCGCTACGGGCACGGCGTGCCGTGCGAACGCATCGAGATCGTCGAGGCGGCGCATCCGGTGCCGGATGCCGCGGGCGAACGGGCGGCGCAGCGCATCCTGGAAAAAGTGCAGGGGCTGAACGAAAACGACCGCGTGCTGGCGCTGATCTCCGGCGGCGGCTCGGCCTTGCTGGTGGCGCCGGCGGCCGGCATCACGCTGGCCGAGAAGCGCGCGATCACGACGGCGTTGCTCCGTTCGGGGGCGAGTATCGGCGAGATGAATTGCGTGCGCAAACACCTGTCGGCGATCAAGGGCGGCCGGCTGGCGGCCGCTGCCTGGCCGGCGTCGGTGCTGACGCTGGCGATTTCCGATGTGCCGGGCGACGATGCGGCGGTGATCGCTTCCGGCCCGACCGTCGGCGATCCGACGACTGCGGTCGACGCGCTGAAAGTGCTCGATTTCCACAATATCGCCATTCCCGAAGCTTTACGCGCCCGCTTGCTGTCGGGCGAACTCGAAACCCCGAAGCCGGGCGACCCGCGCCTGGCCAATGGCGAATTCCGCCTGATCTCCAGTCCGCGCCAGATGCTCGAAGCGGCGGCGACGGAAGCGCACGCGCTCGGCGTCACGCCGCTGATCCTCGGCGATGCCATCGAAGGCGAGGCGCGTGAAGTCGCCAAGGTGCTGGCCGGCATGGCGCTCTCCAGTCGCGCGCATGGCTATCCGGCACAGGCGCCCTGCGTGCTGCTTTCCGGCGGCGAGACGACGGTGACGCTCAAGGCCGACAACGGGCGCGGCGGACGCAATAGCGAATTCCTGCTCGGCCTGGCGCTGGCCCTCGACGGCACGCCGGGCATCCATGCGCTGGCCGCCGACACCGACGGCATTGACGGTTCCGAGGACAACGCTGGCGCCTTCGTCGCACCGGATACCCTGGCTCGCGCCCGGGCGCTTGGCGTCGATCCGCGCCAGAGACTGGCGGGCAACGATGCCTGGGGCTTTTTCGCGGCGCTTGACGACCTGCTGGTGACCGGGCCGACGCGGACCAATGTCAACGACTTCCGCGCCCTGCTCGTCGGGTTGGAATGACCGCCAGCATTAACGGGTCAACCGGGCCAAGCATAGATCAACGGCTTCGACCTTGCAGTCAGGGTCTTGATCAGCCCATAAAAATATTGCATCAGTTAATCAGAATATTCGAATATTTATATTTAAATAAACAATTATATTAGCGGCTGCTAATGCTTCTTCGGCGGCTATACAACCAAGACTCAACCGCCCGGCTTTCACCAAGCAGACTGCAGATTAGAAGGCGGTAGTTCCAATCTCACACTTAATCTAGTTGTAAAAACGGAGGATTCACAAATGAAAACGACATTCAAGGTTCTGGCTGCTTCCATGGCCATCATTGCCAGCAGCGCAGCTTTCGCTCAGCAGCAAGCCCCGCAGAACGCCCAGCCGCAATACAACGGCCCGCAGTACGGCGCCCCCGCTGGCTACTATAACGACGGCCGCAATTATAACGACGGCCGTGGCTACGGTGATGCCCGTGGCTATAGCGATGGTCGCGGCTACGGCTCTGGCCGTGGTAATGGCAGCGGCTCTGGCCGTGGTAATGGCAATGCCCGTGGCAACTTCGGTTTCAACATGGGCGGCGACATGAGCGGCTCCGCTGACAACCGCTACGACGGTTACGGCAACGGCTATGGCAGCGGTAACGGCAATGGCTGGGCCAACAACGGCTACAACGGCCGCAACGGCTGGTAATCCAGGGAGATACTGAACATGGAAAACCAAACCACTGAAAAGGTCGAGGTCGTCGAACCCGTGGCAGCAGCCCCGGTCTTCAAGCCGAAGAAAAGCCGCTTTGCCTTTGCAAAGCGTACGCCGAAGTGGCTGGTGATCGGCGTCCCGGTGTTGGCGATCGCTCTGCTCGCCTACAACGGCGGTTACCTCCAAAAGGCTGGCAGCAAGGCCGGCGAGGCCATCGCGGCGATCACTCCTTCGTTCGGTATCGGTGCCGCCGGTACCGCGACCAAGGCTGAGGACAAGCTGGCCACCGCGCGCGGCGCGTTTGCGGCTGGTGACATGAAGGCCTCGATCGAGGGATACCGTGCGTTCATTGCCGCCAATCCGAAGGACATCTCGGCGCATGGCGAGCTGGGCAACGTGCTCTACACCGCCGGTGCTTTCCCTGAGGCTTCCCAGGCCTACTTCGAGGCCGCCAGCCTGGCGATCGAGCAGAATCAGATCGAAGTCGCCGAAGCCCTGGTTCCGGCTGTCATCGAAGGTAACCCGATGCTGGCTCACGAACTGACCGGAAAGCTGTTCGATCATCAAGTGCGCACCAACCTGTCCCAGCGCGAGCAGGCTGAACAGAAGCAAGCCAAACAAGGCTAAGTTGTAACCGAAAAGGCTCGGCGCCATTATGGGCCGGGCCTTTTTTAACGCCGGCTGCTGGATCGCCGGCGTTTGCATTTACAGTCCGGAATCCGGTCATCAACGCGACGGCGAGAAATATCGACCGACGCCGGAAGAACGGCGCGCCCCGGTCGGTGCGAAGTGCTCCGCGAAGCCAGACTTGCGCGCGACGCCGCAGCGCAGATCACCGGCATCGACCTTGCCGTCAGGTTCTTGAACGGTCCATAAAAAGATTACATTGATAAATTAGAAAATTCGTATATTAACCGTTTAATATACTGATACATTAGTGGCTGCTAATGCTTCTTCGACGGGGCTACACCAGAGACACAACCGTCCGGCTCTCACTAAGCAGACTGCAGATGAGAAAGTGGTATTTTCAATCACATACTTAGTTTGTTTTTAACATCGGAGATTACTTACATGAAAACGACATTCAAGATTCTGGCTGCTTCCGTGGCCATCGTTGCCAGCAGCGCAGCTTTTGCTCAGTATAACGACGGTCGCTACTATAACGACGGTCGCTACTATAACGACGGCTATGGCCGTGGCTATGGCGATGCCCGTGGTTATGGCGATGGTCGCGGCTACGGTTCCGGCCGTGGCACTGGCCGTGGCAATGCCCGTGGCAACTTCGGTTTCAACATGGGCGGCGACATGAGTGGCTACGGCGACAACCGCTACGATGGCTACGGCGATGCTCGTGGTTACGGTCGTGGCGATGGTCGCGGCTACGGTGACAACAACTGGGGCGGTGGCAACCGTGGCTGGGGCTGGTAATTCCAGGAGATTCTGACCATGGAAAACCAAACCACTGAAAAGGTCGAGGTCGTCGAACCCGTGGCGGCAGCTCCTGTCGCCAAGGCGAAGAAGTCCCGCCTTTCAAATCGCGCGAAGAACCGCGTGATGTTCGGCATCGTCGTATTGGCGATCGCTCTGTTCGCCTACAACGGCGGTTACCTGCAGAAGGCCGGCAGCAAGGCCAGCGAGGGGATCGCGGCGGTCACGCATTCGCTCGGCTTCGGCAGTGCCGTCAAGGCTGAGGACAAGCTGGCTACCGCACGCGGCGCATTTGCGGCCGGCGACGTCAACGCCTCGATCGAGGGATACCGTGCGTTCATTGCCGCCAATCCGAAGAACATCTCGGCGCATGGCGAGCTTGGCAACGTGCTGTACACCGTCGGTGCCATCCCTGATGCCTCCCAGGCCTACTTCGAGGCCGCCAGCCTGGCGGTCGAGCAGAATCAGATCGAAGTCGCCGAAGCCCTGGTTCCGGCTGTCGCCGAGGGTAACCCGATGCTGGCTAATGCGTTGATCGACAAACTGTTCGACCATCAAGTGCGCAGCAACCAGTCTCAGGGTACGCAACCTGACCAGCAGCAAGCCCAGAAGCAAGGCTAAGTTGTAACCAAAAAGGCTCGGCGCCGTTATGGGCCGGGCCTTTTTATGTCTCCGGCTCCGCTGGTGACGGTATGGTGCCAGCCGTTGCTGTTATGGCATCCCTTGTAGAGTTGATCGCCGGCCGCTGCACAGCCGGCGTTTGCACTGGAGTTGAAAATGGATGCCTCTGAGGCACGCAAGCTAACGGAGATTTATCTTCATCCGGATATCGGCGCAATGGTTAAGGCTATTGACGAGCGGATCGAGGAAGCCGCCCGCGGTGGTCAGCGCCACATTACAAATCCAGAATCAGGTCATCAACGCGACGGCGCGAAATATCAACTGACACCGGAAGAACGGCGCGCCCTGCGTCAGCATTATGAAAGCCGCGGCTTCAAGTGGCATAACAACCCCAAGGCAGAGCATCCTTGCTGTCGCGGGCTTACGACCCTGTCCTGGTAGCGCGCCAGACTCGCCTCCGATGCGCGCCGGCAGCAGTCCCGAACATGGCGCGTGCTTTGTCCGTGGGGGTAGAATACCCCGATGACAAGCCCTGAACCTGCCTTTGACACCGACCGCGCCGCCCTTGTGGCGCGCCTCAATACGGTTTTGCCGGCGCACTGCCTGCTGGTAGACGACGAAGATTTGCGTCCTTACGAATGCGATGGCCTGACCGCCTATCGCGAGTTGCCAATGGCCGTCTGCCTGCCGGAAACCGAGGGCCAGGTCGTAGACGTGCTGCGCACCTGCCACCAGCTTGGCGTGCCGGTCGTCGCGCGTGGCGCCGGTACCGGGCTTTCGGGCGGCGCGATGCCGCATGCGCAAGGGGTCGTGCTCTCGCTGGCCCGTTTCAACAAGATTTTGCGGGTTGACCGTGAGGCTCGTCTTGCCGTGGTGCAGCCCGGCGTGCGCAATCTGGCGGTGTCCGAGGCGGCGGCGCCGTTCAGCCTCTACTATGCGCCCGATCCATCGTCACAGATCGCCTGTACGCTGGGCGGCAACGTCGCCGAAAACTCGGGTGGCGTGCATTGCCTGAAATACGGCTTGACTGTACATAACGTGCTGCGCATTCGCGTCGTCAGTATCGAAGGCGAGGTCTTCGAAATCGGTTCGGAGGCGCCGGATTCGCCCGGCTACGATCTGCTGGCGCTGCTTATTGGTTCCGAAGGCATGCTCGGCGTGGTCACCGAAGTGACCGTCAAGCTGGTGCCCAAGCCGGAACTGGCGCAGGTGGTGATGGCGTCCTTCGACGATGTCGGCAAGGCCGGCGACGCGGTGGCCAGGATCATTGCCGCCGGCATCATCCCGGCCGGACTGGAAATGATGGACAAACCGGCCACGGCGGCGGTCGAGCCTTACGTCAAGGCGGGGTACGACCTCGATGCCGCTGCCATCCTGCTCTGTGAATCCGATGGCACGCCGGAAGAAGTGGCCGAGGAGATTTCGCGTGTTACCGAGGTGTTGACCGCGGCCGGAGCGGGCAATATTCGTGTTTCTCAATCCGAAACCGAACGTTTGCGTTTCTGGGCCGGGCGCAAGGCAGCCTTCCCGGCGGTCGGCCGCATCACGCCGGACTATTACTGCATGGACGGCACCATCCCGCGCAAGCGCCTGGCTGAAATGCTGGCGGCGATTGTCGAAATGGAAAAGAAATACGCGCTGCGTTGCGCCAATGTCTTCCACGCCGGTGACGGCAACCTGCATCCGCTGATCATGTACGACGCCGCCAAGCACGGCGAATGGGAACGCGCCGAAGCCTTCGGCGCGGAGATCCTCGAACTTTCGGTGGCGCTCGGTGGTTCGATCACCGGCGAGCACGGGGTCGGCATCGAGAAAATCAACCAGATGTGCGTGCAGTACAAGACGCCGGAACTGGAAACTTTCCGCCGGATCAAGGCAGCCTTCGACGAGACAGGCCTGCTCAATCCCGGAAAGGCCGTGCCCAGCCTGCATCGTTGCGCCGAATATGGCCGCATGCACGTGCACCACGGCGAAATAAAATTCCCCGAACTGGAGCGCTTTTGATGATGCTCGACGATCTTGTCGCCGCGCTCAGGGCGGCACATGACAGCCAGACGCCACTGCGTATTCGTGGCGCCGGCAGCAAGGATTTCTACGGTGGCATGCTGGCCGGCGAGGTGCTCGATGTGGCTGCTTATCGCGGCATCGTTGCCTATGAGCCGACCGAGCTCTATGTCACGGCAAAGTGCGGCACGCCGCTCGCCGAGGTTGAAGCGGCACTGGCTGAAAAAGGTCAGATGCTGGCCTTCGAGCCGCCGCATTTTTCTGGCGCCACGGTCGGCGGTTGTGTCGCCGCCGGCCTCTCCGGCCCGCGCCGGCAGCAGGCAGGCGCGGTAAGAGATTTCATCCTGGGTGTGAAACTGATCGATGGCGCTGGCCAGGTGCTGGATTTTGGCGGGCAGGTCATGAAGAACGTCGCCGGTTACGACGTGTCGCGGCTGCTCGCCGGCAGCATGGGCACGCTCGGCGTGCTCGCCGAAGTAACGCTGAAGGTGCTGCCGCAACCGGTTGCCGAGCAGACGTTGGTGTTCACGATGGATGAGGCCGAGGCGATTAAGCGGCTCAACCAGTGGGGCGGTCAGCCGCTGCCGGTTTCGGCGTCGTTCTGGCATGGCGGGCAGCTCTGGCTACGTCTCTCAGGGGCGCGGGCGGCAGTCGACGCGGCATATCGCAAGCTCGGCGGAACGCTTGCGGTCGACGCCGAAAATCACTGGATTTCCGTTCGCGAGCAGACGCATCCGGCGTTCGCAGGGTCGATTCTCTGGCGGCTCGCCTTGCCGTCGACGGTTCATTCGCCGGGGCTGGATGGCTTGCGTGCCATCGAGTGGGGTGGTGGGTTGCGCTGGTATGCCGGTGAACTTGACGCGGTGCGCGGTGCCGCGGCGCGGGCCGGGGGCCACGCCGTGCTCTTCCGCGCGCCGGAGTCGTTGCGCTGTCGGGAGGGGGCATTCGCGTCCTTGCTGCCAGCCATGCTTGCCCTGCACCGGCGCCTCAAGAATTCCTTTGATCCAAGGCGCATCCTTAACCTCGGCCGCCTTTACGCGGAGTTCTGATGGATACCAGACTCGCCGATTTCATCCGCGACACGCCGGCCGGCAACGAGGCCGAAGAAATCCTGCGCAGTTGCGTGCATTGCGGTTTCTGCACGGCTACCTGCCCGACCTACCAATTGCTCGGCGACGAACTCGATGGCCCGCGCGGGCGCATCTACCTGATAAAGCAAGTGCTGGAAGGCAAACCGGTTACCGAGAAGACCCGCCTCCACCTCGACCGCTGCCTGACCTGCCGCTCGTGCGAAACGACTTGTCCATCGGGCGTCAGGTACAGCCATCTGCTCGACATCGGCCGTCGCGTGATTGAGGAAAAGCTGCCGCGCAAGGGCGGCGATGCCTTGATGCGCCGGATTCTGCGTGCGGCCCTGCCACGCCCAGGCATCTTCGGGCCGGCCGTCAAGTTGGGCCAGATGTTGCGCCCGCTGCTGCCATCGGCACTTGCCGACAAACTACCGGAGGTGCAGGGTGAAGTCAGGCCATGGCCGGCTAAAACTGGCCACCCAAGGCGCATGCTGGTGCTGGCCGGTTGCGTCCAGCCGGCGCTGGCCCCGAATATCAATGCGGCTACTGCCCACGTGCTCGATCGTCTGGGTATCGAACTATTCGAGGAATGCAAGGCCGGTTGCTGCGGCGCTGTGCGTTTCCACCTGAATGATCAGGAAGCGGCCAAGGACGACATGCGGCGCAACATCGATGCCTGGTGGCCGCATGTCGCCGCCGGCGTCGAGGCGATTGTTGTGACGGCCTCCGGTTGCGGCGTCCAGGTCAGAGACTACGGGCATGTGCTGGCCGACGATGCACGTTATGGCGAAAAAGCGGCGCGGATCAGCGCCCTGTGCCGCGATCCGTCGGAGGTGCTCGGGGGCGAACAGGCACGCCTGCAAGACTTGCTCGAAGCGGGTCATGAGGCACGCGGCAAGCTGGCCTTCCAGTCGCCCTGCACCCTGCAGCACGGGCTGAAGATCAGGGGCAGCATCGAGGGACTGCTGACGGCGGCCGGATATGATCTGGTTCCGGTGGCCGACGGTCATCTGTGCTGCGGGTCGGCCGGTACCTATTCGTTGCTCCAGCCGGACTTGTCGTTGCGCCTGCGCGACAATAAGCTGGCGGCGCTGACCGCGGGGTCGCCACGGGTCATCGCTACCGCCAATATCGGCTGCCTGACCCATCTGCAGGCAGGGAGCGTCTTGCCGGTCCGGCACTGGATCGAGCTGATCGACGAGGCGCTGCGCTGAGTTCGCCGCTGCATGAGGCGGCGGATAGGGGCATCCTCCGGCAACCGCTATGCCCTTCGTGTTAAGCTTGCGCCCCGACAAGGAGAAGCAATGCCTATAACAGTTGATGCGTGCGCCGCACAGCACCAGGGGGATCGCAAGGAACAGCAGGATCGCATCGCGATCCTTTCGCACGCCCGTCAGCGCGGCGTGGCCCTGGCTGTCGTTGCCGATGGCATGGGCGGGCACACCGGCGGGGCGCTCGCCGCTGAACAGGTGATCCATACCGCCAAAAACTGCCTCGAACACTTTTCGTCGGGCGACGAGTCGCCGCTGCGTCTGCTCGAAGACAGCATGCTCGAGGCGCACGCCATGATCAAGGCGTCGCGCTTCATGAACGAGAAGGATCCACACAGCACCGCCGTCATGTTGCTGCTGCAATCCCGACAGGCGACCTGGGCGCATTGCGGCGACAGTCGCGTCTATCGTTTCCACGAGGGCAAGCCGGTTTTTCGCAGCGTCGATCATTCCTACGTCGAGCATCTGATCGCGAGCGGACGCATCACGCCTGAAGAAGCATTGACCCATCCCAATCGCAATGTCCTGATCACCTCGCTGGGCGGCAAGGACGAGCCGAAGTTCGACTTCGGTGGCGCCGGCGACCTCGCTGATGGCGACAGTTTCCTGCTTTGCTCGGACGGCCTGTGGGCCTACTTTGACGACGAGGAAATGGGGGCGATCATCGCCGAGAATTCGGCGCGCAAGGCGTCGGAAATTCTCATCGAAAAAGCCCGAATTCGGGCCGCTGGCGGCGGTGACAACCTGTCGCTGGTAATCGTCAAGCTGAACGAGGTTGAGTCCACATTGGGCGCGCCGGTGGCCGGCGCGCTGCGCCGCTAGTGCTTGCCGATGCCGCCGAGCAAGGCGGCAACGACCCGTTTCGGTTTGTGCGGATCGGGTTTGGCCGGCGCCTGCGGTGAATCCGGTATCTCGCCGCTTGGCGAGTTTCCTTCGTAGGGCTTGCTGAAGTCGAAGCCGTCGGCGGCGATCATCGGGTTGCGGCGCGGCGGGCGGCGTTCGCTACGCTCATGGCGCTCCGGCTTGCTGGCGAACGGTGCCTTGGGCGGCGGCGGTGGAGGCGGCGCGGCGTGGCGTTTCTTCTTGTTGCCCGGCGGATATTCGTATTCCGCTTCCGGTTCGAAACCGGAAACCTCGACCTGTTCGATCGGCCGCTTGATCAGCTTCTCGATATCGACCAGATAACCGACTTCATGGGCGCTGACCAGTGAAATGGCATTGCCCATCTTGCCGGCGCGACCGGTGCGGCCGATGCGATGCACATAATCTTCCGGCGTGTGCGGCAATTCGTAGTTGATGACGTAGGGCAGGTCGTCGATATCGAGACCGCGCGCCGCGACGTCGGTGGCGATCAGGGCGTGCGTTGTGCCATCCTTGAAGGCCTCAAGCGCCTTGATGCGCTCCAGTTGGCTCTTGTCGCCGTGGATCGCATCGGCGTGGATGCCGGCGCGCTGCAGCTCGCGGGTCAGCCGCGAACAGCCCTGCTTGGTGCGCATGAAGACGAGGCACTGGCGGATTTCGCTGGATTTCAGCAGCTTGATCAGCAGGCCGCGCTTGCCGTATTCCGACACCGGATGCACGCGGTGGGTGATGGTTTCGGAAACCTGGTTGCGCCGGGCGACCTCGATCAATACCGGCGACTTCAGCATGGTGTCGGCCAGACGCTTGATTTCTTCGGAGAAGGTCGCCGAGAAGAGCAGGCTTTGGCGCTGTTGCGGCAGCATGTTAAGAATGCGCGTGACGTCCGGCACGAAGCCCATGTCGAGCATGCGGTCGGCTTCATCGAGTACCAGAGCCTGTACGGAATTGAAGCTGACGCTCTTGTTTTCGACATGGTCGAGCAGGCGGCCCGGGGTGGCGACGAGAATCTCGACGCCCTTTTTCAATTCGGCGATCTGCGGCCGGATATCGACGCCGCCGAAGGCGCACATGGCGCGCAGCGGGGTGTGCTTGCTGTAGGACTTGACCGACTCGAAGACCTGCATCGCCAGTTCGCGGGTCGGCGCGAGGATCAGCGCACGCACCGGATGCCTGGCCGGCGACGGGCTGCTGCTGGCGAAGGGCAGGATGCGCTGCAGGATCGGCAGCACGAAGGCCGCAGTCTTGCCGGTGCCGGTCTGGGCGCCGCCCATGATGTCCTTGCCGCTGATAATCAGCGGAATAGCCTGGGCTTGAATCGGCGTCGGCTTGGTGTAGCCCTCGTCGAGGACGGCGCGCAACAGTTCGGGCGCCAGGCCGAGGTCGGCAAAGGTGATTTCGGGGGCCGCTGCGGTGGTCGGCGCGCCGGCTTCATCGCCGGCCAAGGTGTTGATTTCAGACATAGTCGTAGATTATACGCGTTGCGTGCCGTGATTGCCGGAATATGTCCGGCCACTTTCCGGATCGGCGAGTGCGGGGGCTATAATCGGCCCCTTCTGAATCTGCCAGGAGTTTGCCATGTCGTCTGTCGTTCGTCCGCTGACCCTCGCCATCGCCTTTGCCTTCGCCGGCGCTGCCATGGCCGCCGAGCCGGCCAAGCCCGCTGCCAAGTCCTCCAAGTCTGCCAAGCCTGCCGCGAAATCTGCTGCCAAAGCGGCCCCGGCGCCGACACCGAATTCTCCGTCCGAACTCGAACTCGCGCACAATCTGGATCCGGCCCGCGCGGAGCGGCTGCAGTTGGTGGTTGACCGCTTCAACAAGGAAACTGGCGGGTCGCTGAAGCTGGTCCGCCTGGAGAAGGACCAGAAGCCGGCCGACCTCAACCTGGTCACGCGCTACGACATGAGCGAGGTGATCGCCCATCCGAAGAGCTACGTCCCGCTGCACGAGGTGATGGCGAAGGCCAACGAACGGCTGAACGCCGCCGAGTTGTCGGGCGACCTCAAGGGCGGCGTCGTTGACGCCAAGGGCCGCCTGGTAGCCTTGCCGGCGCTCTACTCGACGCCGGTCCTGTTCTACAACAAGAACGCCTTCCGCAAGGCGAAGCTCGATCCGGAGCAACCGCCGAAGACCTGGTTCGAGATGCAGGGCATGCTCGACAAGTTGCAGGAAGCGGGCTACGCCTGCCCGTACACGACGTCGTGGCCGGTCTGGGTGCATATCGACAACGTCAGCGCGCTATCTGGCGCGCCGGCCGTCGGCGACAAGGGACAGCTCAACTTCAACGGCCTGCCGCAGGTCAAGCACATCGCGATGATGATAACTTGGACTAAGGCCAACTATTTCAAGCACTTCGGGCGGCGCGCCGAGGGCAGCGCCAGGTTCCAGGCCGGCGAATGCGCCATGATCACCACCGATTCGCGCGAGGCGGTCGATTTCCAGGACGCCAAGGGCGTCGAACTCGGTGTGGCGCCGATGCCATACCATGACGACATTTACGGCGGCCGCCAGCACACGTTGGCCGATGGCTCCACGCTGTGGGTCGGCGCAGGCCGCACGCCGGCCGAGTACAAGCAGGCTGCGAAGTTCGTCTCGTGGCTGTTGAGCCCGGAAATGCAGATCGAGACGGTGCGCCTCTACGGCGGCCTGCCGCTGACCCCGGCAGCGCGCTCAGCCGCGCGCAGCAAGATCCTCAAGGACAGCGACCGCACGCTGGAGATCGCCTACACCTCGATGAAGGGCAAGGGCGCCAGTTCGGTGCCGCACGTTGCCGACATCGATGCGGTGCGCATCATCACCAACGAGGAACTCGAAGCCGCCTGGGCCGACAAGAAGCCGGCCAAGGCCGCGCTCGACACGGCCGTCTCGCGCGGCAGCGCCTACCTGTCCGCGCATCCGGCGCTGAAGAAGTCCCAGCCTTTCTGATGGGCGTGCCGCTGCCGCGCTGGATTGCCCATCGCGGTGGCGGGAGCCTGGCGCCGGAAAATACCCTGGCCGGCATTCGCCTGGCGGCCAGGCTCGGCTACCGGGCGGTCGAATTCGACGTGATGCTCTCGGCGGACGGCACGCCGGTTCTGATTCACGACGAAACGCTCCAACGCACCACCAATGGTTCCGGTCAGGTCTGCGAAACGCCGGATGCCGTCCTCTTTGCGCTCGATGCCGGCCACGGCGAACGCATTCCCCGCTTTGCCGAAGCCGCGGCGCTATGTCGCGAACTCGGCCTGCTGGCCAATGTCGAGATCAAGCCGGCGACCGGCCATGAGGTGGCGACGGCTGAAGTCGTTGCCCTTATGACTGCCGATCTGTGGCGTGGGGTGGAAGTGCCGCCGCTGATTTCATCATTTTCTCTGGAAGCGCTCGAAGTGGCGCGCGATCTGGCGCCGGAAATTCGCCGCGGCTTGCTGTTCGAGGCGCCGCCGGTCGACTGGTTGGCGCAACTGCAACGCCTGCAGGCAATCTCGCTGCATTGCGATGCCACCCTGCTGGATGACGGGGTGATGGCCGCAGCCAAGGCGCATGACATTCCGGTCTTGTGTTACACGGTCAACGCGCCGGAACAGGCCAAAACGCTGTTTGCGCGCGGCGTCAGCGCGCTGTTTACCGACCGCCTCGATCTTTTTGCGCAATAGGCGGGCCGGCGGCTGCGAAGCCGGGCGCTTTTTCTCTTAAAATCGAAGGTTTCGAATTCCGCCTTTGAGGCCGCCAGCTCATGAAAAGCTCCGAAATCCGCCAGCAGTTCCTCGACTTCTTCGCCTCCAAGGGCCACCAGATCGTTTCTTCCAGCTCGTTGGTGCCGCACGAGGACCCGACCCTGCTGTTCACCAACGCCGGGATGAACCAGTTCAAGGATGTCTTCCTCGGTTTCGACAAGCGTCCCTATACCCGTGCCACAACCTCGCAGAAGTGCGTCCGCGCCGGCGGCAAGCACAACGACCTCGAGAACGTCGGCTACACCGCGCGTCACCACACCTTCTTCGAAATGCTCGGCAACTTCAGCTTCGGCGATTACTTCAAGCGTGACGCCATCAAGTACGCTTGGGAGCTGCTGACCGAGGTCTACAAGCTGCCTAAGGACAAGCTGACGGTCACCGTCTACGCCGAGGACGACGAGGCCTACGACATCTGGACGAAGGAAATCGGCATGCCGGTCGAGCGCGTCATTCGCATCGGCGACAACAAGGGCGCCCGCTACGCCTCGGACAATTTCTGGATGATGGGCGACACCGGCCCTTGCGGCCCCTGCACCGAGATTTTCTACGACCACGGCGAGCAGCACTGGGGCGGCCCCCCGGGCTCGCCGGACGAAGACGGCGACCGTTTCATCGAAATCTGGAACAACGTTTTCATGCAGTTCAACCGCGACCAAGCCGGCGTCATGCATCCGCTGCCCAAGCCGTCCGTTGATACCGGCATGGGGCTGGAGCGTGTCTCCGCCGTGCTGCAGGGCGTCCATGCCAACTACGAGATCGACCTGTTCCAGGCACTGTTGAAGGCGGCTGCTCGCGAAACAAGCGCGGCCGACATGGATTCGCCATCGCTCAAGGTGCTGGCCGACCACATCCGCGCCTGCTCCTTCCTGATCGCCGACGGCGTCATCCCGGGCAACGAAGGCCGCGGCTACGTGCTGCGCCGCATCATCCGCCGCGCCATCCGTCACGGCTACAAGCTCGGCGCCCGTGCCGCCTTCTTTCACAAGATGGTGCCCGACCTCGTCGCCGAGATGGGCGCCGCCTACCCGGAACTGGCGCAGAACCAGCACAAGGTCATTGCTACGCTGAAGCAGGAAGAAGAGCGTTTCTTCGAAACATTGGCGAGCGGTATGGAGATCCTTGACTTGGCGCTTGATTTTGAACAGATCAAGAAGCTTGAACCTAACTTGAAGCTTGAGGGATTGGTCACGCGATCCAGTGACCTGAAATTCCACTCCCTTTTAGATAAGAACAATGTCTTCCAAAAGGCCGTAATTCTCTTCGATGAGATTCCTTCAGAAGATGTTGCTTTGCGCATCGCAAAGTCCATCGACGACGCAAAGTCTGTGGATATTTTGGTTCGCAATTGGGCAGGATTGATTTTGCCTGGAAATGTTGCATTTAAGCTGCACGATACTTACGGCTTCCCGCTCGACCTGACGCAGGACATCTGCCGCGAACGCAAGGTCACTGTTGATGTCGCCGGCTTCGATGCCGCTATGAACCACCAGAAGGAGCAGGCGCGTGCCGCCGGCAAGTTCAAGATGGCGACCAATCTGGACTACAGCGGCCCGGCGACCACCTTCCACGGCTACGACAGCTTCGAAACCAAGGCTAACGTGCTGGCGCTTTATAAGGAGGGTGTTGCGGTCAACCAGCTAAATGAGGGCGAAATGGGTGTTGTCGTTCTCGATGACACGCCCTTCTATGCCGAATCCGGCGGCCAGGTCGGCGACCGTGGCGTCTTGCAGTCGGTGCATGGCATTTTCGCTGTCGAAGACACCCAGAAAATCCAGGCCACCGTCTTCGGCCACCATGGTGTGGTCAAGACTGGCACCATCACCGTCGGCAACGGCGTCACCACCAAGGTCGATGTGCTGGCCCGCACGCGCACCATGCGCAATCACTCAGCCACCCACCTGCTGCACAAGGCGCTGCGCGAAGTGCTTGGCGATCACGTCCAGCAGAAGGGTTCGCAGGTCGATCCCGACAAGACGCGCTTCGACTTCGTGCACAACCAACCGATGACCGACGCGGAAATTCGCCGCGTCGAGAACCTCGTCAATGCTGAAATTCTGGCCAATACCGCCAACGAAACTCGCGTATTGCCGATTGCCGAAGCGCAGAAGCTGGGCGCCATGATGTTGTTCGGCGAAAAATACGGTGACAGCGTGCGCGTGCTCGATATTGGTTCCTCCCGCGAACTTTGCGGCGGCACGCACACCAGCCGCACCGGCGACATCGGCCTCTTCAGCATTACCGCCGAAGGCGGCGTCGCGGCTGGCGTCCGCCGTGTCGAAGCGGTCACCGGTGACAACGCGCTGACCTATATGCAGGGCATGGAAACCGCGCTGGGCGGCGTTGCCGGCACACTCAAGGTGTTGCCCAAGGATGTGCCGGCCCGCGTCAGCGCCGTGCTTGACCAGGTGCGCAAGCTGGAACGCGAACTGGCGGCGCTCAAGGGCAAGCTGGCCTCCGCCCAGGGCGACGACATGGTGAATCAGGCGCTCGACATCAAGGGCGCCAAAGTGCTGGCGGCCCGGCTCGACGGTGCCGACATCAACGCCCTGCGCGAAACCATGGACAAGTTGAAGGACAAGCTGAAATCGGCGGCCATCGTGCTGGCCTCGGTGGCCGACGGCAAGGTGACGCTAATCGCCGGCGTCACCGTCGACCTGACCGGCAAGGTGAAGGCCGGCGAACTGGTCAATCAGGTCGCCCAGCAGGTTGGCGGCAAGGGCGGTGGCCGCCCGGACATGGCGCAGGCTGGCGGTACCCAGCCGGAAAACCTGGCGGCGGCGCTGGCCTCGGTGCCGGGCTGGGTCGAGGGCAAGCTGTGAGGGCGGTGCTGATCGGCGCGCTGCTGGGGCTGGCGACGGCTGGTGTGACGGCGGCTGAGCTGGAACGCACACCGGTCGACGCGGTTACGGTCAACGGTGAAAAAGTGCGGCTTTTCCCCAACGGGCGCTGGGAGTATGTCGACGCCGCCAAGGCGGCCGCGGCGCAGCAGGCGGCGGCCAAGTACCCGGAAAACCAGACGCGCCCCGAAGGCGCCCAAGGTGGCCTGTTCGGCGTTGGCCGCACGGTCGCGCCGGGCGACAAGGATTACAACCGGGGTTCGCTGAATCCCAAGCTGCGCTGAGCGCGGGCGGGGGGCGTCGCTACCTGTCCACGGTGGCGGTCAGTTCAGCAGTTTGCCTGACGGGATCGGCTGTTCGCCTTCGCGAATGATCTCGCCCTCGATGATATAACCGCCAGTCGGCTGCCGTTGCGCTTGTTCCTTCATCTGCTTGCGCACATCGCGTGTCTTCCACCACAGCCAAGAACCGGCCATTACCCCGCCGATTGCGATGACCGTGAGGCCAACCAGCGAGAACATCAAGGCAAGGACGACCAAAGACGCACCCACCGTAAAGGTCACCACTTTGCCCAGAAAGGTCTGTGGCTGTTTGCTGAAAGCTGCTTGAAACTGCCTGAATTGTTCCTCGTTCGTACTCATCAAACTCCCGACAGCGGCTAACCGCGAATGATTCTAAAAAAACCGCGACGGTTCAATGTTACCGTCCGGTGCGACAATGGCTTGTAGCGGGACTGTCGTTTTTTTGTAACGATAGTCATGAATGCAATGCTCAGAAGGGTAGCTGAATTCCCGGCCAGACCGCGCTCAGCGCCTGCCGGAACCCCGCCTGAATGCGTTCGAGCGCGGCGTCATTATCCGCCTCGAAGCGCAATACGACCACCGGCGTCGTGTTCGACGGGCGCGCCAAGCCGAAACCGTCGGCGTATTCGACACGGACGCCGTCGATGGTGATGATTTCCTCGGCGCCGGGGAACTTGCCTTCGGCTTTCAGCTTGTCAATCAGCGTAAACGGTTCGCCCTCGGCCATCTTGATGTTGAGTTCCGGGGTCGACGGTGAATTCGGCAGTGCCTTCAGCGGTGCATTGACGTCGGCCGAACGGGACAGGATTTCGAGCAGGCGAGCGCCGGTGTACAGGCCATCGTCGAAACCGTACCAGCGCTCCTTGAAGAAGGTGTGGCCGGACATTTCGCCGGCCAGCGGGGCGCCGGTTTCCTTGAGCTTGGCCTTGACCAGCGCGTGGCCGGTGTTCCACATCAGCGGTACGCCACCGTGCTGCTTGATCCACGGGGCGAGCAGGCGGGTGCATTTGACGTCGTAAATGATTTGGCCGCCCGGCACGCGCGACAGCACGTCGGCGGCGAAGAGCATCAACTGGCGGTCGGGGTAGATGATCTCGCCATCCTTGGTGACGACACCCAAACGGTCGCCGTCGCCGTCGAAGGCGATGCCGATCTCGGCATCGGTTTCCTTGAGGGCGCGGATGACGTCGGCCAGATTTTCCGGCTTGGACGGGTCCGGGTGATGGTTCGGAAAGTTGCCGTCGACCTCGCAGAACAGCGGGACAATCTCGCAGCCGAGGTGCTTGAACAGTGCCGGGGCGGTTGCGCCGGCGACGCCGTTGCCGCAATCCATGACGATCTTCAGCGGACGGGCGAGCTTGACGTCGCCGACAATCTTCTCGATGTAGGCGGTCATGACGTCGGCGCTACGCCGCTCACCCTTGCCGTGCTTGAGATTGCCAGTCTCGGCACGTCGCTTCAGATCCTGGATGGCTTGCAGCGCAAGCGTCGTGCCGCCGATCACCATCTTCAGGCCGTTGTAGTCCGGCGGATTGTGGCTGCCGGTAACCGAGACGCAGGAATTGCAGCCCAGTTCGTAGGCGGCGAAATAGGTAACCGGGGTCGGTACGCAGCCGACGTCGATGGCGTCAATGCCGGCGGCACAGATGCCGTCCATCAGCGCGCCGGCGAGTTCCGGGCCGGACAGGCGGCCGTCGCGGCCGACGGCGATCGCCTTCTGGCCTTGTTCGGCGGCCAGCGAGCCGAGCGCATGGCCGATCCGGCGCACGACATCGGCGGTCAGGGATTTATTGACGATGCCACGAATATCGTAGGCCTTGAAGATTTCAGCGGGGAGTTGGGTCATCGTGTTGTTCTATGACGTTTCATAAAGGAAGAAGTGTAAGAGCCTTTGCGGCAGCCAGTCCAGATTTCCCGGAAAGGTGCCGCTGACGAAGCCGACATGGCCGCCGCTGGCGGGATGCTCAAGGCGGACATGCGGGCTGACCTGGTCAGCGTCCGGCAGGAAAGCGGCGGGCAAAAATGGGTCATTTTTCGGGTTGACCGCAAGCGCTGGCACGCCGATGGATTTGAGCCACGGCTTGGCCGAGGCGCGCTGCCAGTAATCGTCGGCGCCGGCGAAACCATGGACCGGCGCGGTCACGGCATCGTCGAATTGATAAAGATTGATCGCTTGCAGCATGCGCGCTTCGTCGAACAAGCCGGGAAACTGGCGCAGGCGGGTGCTCGAAATGGCTTTCAGAGTTTTCAGGAAGTGCTGCGTGTAGATACGGTTGAAGCCGCGCGCCAGATGGTGGCCGCAGGCGGCGAGGTCGAGCGGCGCGCACATGGCGGCGACGCCGGTGACCAATTCTCCCGCCGCGGCACCTTGCTCGCCGGCCCATTTGAGCAGGGCGTTGCCACCGAGCGAGACACCGGCCGCGTGCAGACGGCGGCCGTCATTGCCGGCCTGCAGGCGGCGTAGAATCCAGTCGATTTCCTCGGAGTCGCCCGAGTGATAGGCGCGCGGGCGGCGATTGAGTTCGCCCGAACAGCCGCGAAAATGCGGCATCACGAAGCGCCAGCCAGCTTTCTTGCAGGCGTGTGCGGTGCTGAGCGCGTAATGGCTGGCAGAACTGCCTTCGAGGCCATGGAACAAGACGAGCAGCGGCGCCTCGGGCGGGCCGTCGAGATGGTCGACATCGACAAAATCACCGTCCGGCGTTTCCCAGCGTTCGCGGCGCAGCTTGAGCGGGCGCGGCTTGATCAGCAGCGGCCAGATGGTCTGGGCATGGCCGCCGGGCAGCCAGGCCGGCGCCCGGTAGGGCTTCAGGGGCATGGTCAGTGCAGCGTGTGCGGCACGGCGTCGGCCATGGCCTGATGACTGTCGTCGGCGGCCGAAGCATGGCGGCTGACCAAGCGCCAGCCGTGCGCACCGCGCGCATAGACGTGAGTGACATGCAAGGGCCCGTGCGGCCCGGGATCGTCGCCGACGAAAAGAATTTCGGTGAGGTGATGGATGGCCAGCACCGAGCCTTGCCAGTGCGTGAGCGGCTCGGCCTGAACACGCAATTTGGCATTGGAGAAAATGCCGCGCCAGCTCTCGCGGATGGGAACGATGCCTTGCAGCCGGACCCCGGTCGGGTGGACGCACAGTGTTTCCTCGTCTTCCGCCCACAGTTGCATCAGCAGGTCGGCGTCGCCCTTGATGATCGCCTCGTAGAAGGCCTGTTCGACATCTTCGGGGGAGGCAAAATTGGCGGGTTTGCTCATGATATAAGATTCGATGTAACAGATACTTGCGCGTAAATGACTGATTTGTTTAAAAGACTCTTTGCCGCCGGCGGCCTTCGACCCTCAGCGGAAGTGGCGTGCGAAAGGAAGCGGAAGTTCAATGATTGAATTCAGCGGACGCCGAAGGCTGACCGCTGGAAAGACGGAGTGGGCGGCGTAGTCTGCGATTTACGGTCTTCACTAGCGAACGCTAGAACTCGAACGGGATCCCTGAAGCGACGGCAGCGGGCCTCTGCTTCCAGACGTCCGAGGTATCAACGTAGAGCTCGACCGTGTTGCTATCGGGATCTTTGAAGTAGATGGATTTGTTTACCTCGTGATCGTACGCCTCAACTTCGAGTCCCGCCGCTTCGAGGTGTAACTTGGCCTCACGAAGTTCGTCGATTCGGGTTCCAATCTTGAAGGCGACGTGGAAAAGCCCTGGGGAATTCGTGGGTGCGTCCGGGGCATCGTCACCGACCGCTGCGATTGCAAAGTCGTGGTGGTTACCCAAAGTAAAGAAGGTCATCACTGGCGAGACTGATCGAGCGGCAATAGGGATTCCGAGAAGTCCGTTGTAGAACGCTTCGGCGCGTTGTTGGTTGCGGACCTTGATTACTACATGACCGAGTGACTGAATCCTCATGCGTACTCCTTCTGTGCGGAACGTAAATCGCTCCGGTTGCCATTAATTCAGGCCGGCGGTAACAGGCTGGTAATTGTTTCACGCTGTCATTCATGATGCACTCCGTTTCAGGCAGGCTGAGTAGACCTGCTCCGGCGAGAGTTTGTTGAGGCAGTCGAGATGGCCGAGCGGACATTCGCGCTTGAAGCAGGGGCTGCAGTCGAGTTTGAGGCTGAGAATGTCGGCCTGGTCCGAGAGCGGCGGCGTGAAGCCGGGCGACGACGATCCGTAAAGCGCGATGATCGGCCGCCCGAGCGCGGCGGCGACGTGCATCAGGCCGGAATCGTTGCAGACGACGAGGTCGGTCATGGCCAGCAGGTCGACCGCCTGGCCGAGTGATGTGGCGCCGCACAGGTTGCGGCAGAGGCCGGGGGCGAGTTGTGCAATTTCCTCGGCGACGGCGTGATCCTTGGGCGACCCGAACAGCCAGATGGCGTAGCCTTGTGCGGCGAGCTTTTTTGCCAGTGCCGCAAAGTGGGCGGCCGGCCAGCGCTTGGCCGGGCCGTATTCGGCACCGGGGCAGAAGGCGATGATGCGTGCCGGACGTTCAAGCTTCAACTCGAAAAGTGTTTTTTCCTGATCTGCTGCGGTCGACCGGATTTTTGGGTAAGAAATGGGCTTCGGCAGCGCTGCGCCGGGAGCTTCGGCCAGTTGGGCGAAGCGTTCGACCATCAGCGGCAGGGCGGATTTGTCGAGATTATGGCGGACGTTGACCAGACCGAAGCGCGATTCGCCGGTGAAGCCGATGCGTTGCGGGATGCCGGCCATGAACGGGACCAGCGCCGATTTCAGCGAATTGGGCAGGACATAGACGGCGTCGTAGCCGCGCGCCGCCAGTTGCCGGGCGAGCCGCCAGCGCGCCTTGAGCGAAAGCTGGCCATGAGCGAACGGGCTGTCGACCACCTCGGCGATTTCGTCCATGCGCTGCAGGACGGGGGCGACCCAGTGCGGCGCCAGGGCATCGAGTTGCAGGCCGGGATGTTTGGTATGCAGCCGCGCAAACAGCGGCTGCGCCATGATGGTGTCGCCAATCCAGGAGGGGGCGACGATAAGGGCTTTCATGATGAAAAAGTGGCGGGTAGCAAACCCGCCACCTGTTTAGTGATGACCCTTGGGCGCTTCGCCCTTGAAGACGAATTTTGTGCTGCAGTACGGGCAGGTGACTTCGCCGGTCTTGAGCACATCAAGGAAGACGCGCGGGTGCTGGCTCCACAACGGCGCGCCCGGTTGCGGGCAATGCAGCGGCAGGTCGTGGGCGGTGAGTTCAACGGTACGGTTGTCGGACATCTTGATTCCCCTGAACTTAGATGTAGGCCAGCCAGTTGTCGTGCTGGGCGGAGCGGCCATTGACGACGTCGAAATACTTGGCCTGGATTTTAGCGGAGATCGGGCCGCGACGACCGATGCCGATCTGGCGGCCGTCGAGTTCGCGGATCGGCGTCACTTCGGCGGCGGTGCCGGTGAAGAAGGCTTCATCACAGCAATAGACTTCGTCGCGGGTAATGCGTTTTTCCTGCACCGACAAACCCAGTTCTTCGGCGATCTGCAGCACGGTGGCGCGGGTGATGCCTTCCAGGCAGGAAGTCAGGTCCGGCGTGTATAGCTTGCCTTTCTTGACGATGAACAGGTTCTCGCCGGCGCCTTCGGCAACGTAGCCTTCGGGGTCGAGCAGCATGGCCTCATCGTAACCTTCGTTGGTCACTTCGTTATTGGCCAGGATGGAATTGATGTAGTGGCCGGACGCCTTGGCGCGCACCATCGAGATATTGACGTGGTGGCGGGTGTAGCTCGACACCTTGACGCGGATGCCGCGCTCGATGCCTTCCTCGCCGAGATAGGCGCCCCACGGCCAGGCGGCGATGGCGACATGCACCTTGGCGCCCTTCGGCGAGACGCCCATCTTTTCCGAGCCGTAGAAGGCGATCGGACGCAGGTAGCCGGCTTCCAGGTTGTTGGCGCGCAGTACTTCCTTGTGCGCCTCGTTGATGGTCGCCTTGTCGTAGGGCATGGCCATCTGGAAAATGTGGGCGGAGTTGAACAGGCGGTCGGTGTGGTCTTCCAGACGGAAGATGGCGGTGCCGCGCTCGGTCTTGTAGGCGCGGACGCCCTCGAATACGCTCATGCCGTAGTGCAGCGAGTGGGTGAGGACGTGGGTGGTCGCCTCGCGCCAGGGCACAAGCTTGCCATCCTGCCAAATAAATCCGTCGCGATCCGACATGGACATGGTCAATTCTCCGTGTTGCGCGTATGAAAGCTCATAATTCTAGCCCAAATCAACGGGTAAAATAGCGCCTTTGCCCGTTTGAGCCTTTCATGGTCTGGAAACCCAATGTCACCGTTGCTGCTGTCGTTCAGCGCGACGGCAAGTTCCTGCTGGTCGAGGAAGAAACCGAGGCCGGGCTGGCGTTCAACCAGCCGGCCGGTCATCTCGAAGCGGGCGAAGCGCTGGTCGACGCCGTGGTGCGCGAGACGCTCGAAGAGACGGCCTACCATTTCAAGCCAACGCATCTGGTCGGGATTTACCACTGGCGGCACCCGACGAAGGATGTTACCTACCTGCGTTTCGCCTTTGGTGGCGAATTGCGCGGCTGGGAGGCGGAACGCCAGTTGGACGAGGGCATTGTTGCCGCGCGCTGGCTGACGCTCGATGAGGTCAAGGCGACGCAGGATCGCCACCGCAGCCCGCTGATCCTGCGCTGCATCGAAGACCTGCTCGCCGGCAAGCGCTACCCGCTCGACCTGCTGGTCCATTACGACTGATGATCCGGCATTGCCTTTCCGTTCTGCTACTGGTCTGGGCCGGCGCGACGGTGGCCGATGAGACCGTGCCCATTTGCTACGGTTACGGCTGCATTGCCCAGGCGCAGATACGTTTCAGCGACTCGCATCTGCGTGAAATCGGCCAGCAGTTGTCTGTCGCGGTCGACGCCGAAAATGAGCGTAAATTGCTCGCCGTCGCCATCGGCGAGCTTTATGGCTGGGCTGGCCAGCAGTCGGATATTAGGAACGATCGCGGCGGCAACTATGCCGATGGCCACTCGCCGGGAAAAATGGATTGCATCGATCATTCGACCTCGACAACGCGCCTGCTGCGCCTGCTCGAAGCGCGCGGCTATCTGCGCTGGCATCGGGTGCTGGAACCTGAATCGCGCAACTGGGCGCTGGTGTTTCCGGCACACTGGTCGGCGGTGATCGAGGAAAAAACGGGGGACGAGGCGCAGCGCTTCGTCGTCGATAGCTGGTTTGTCGATAATGGACAGCCGGCGGTGATTCTGCCGCTGGCTGACTGGAAGAAGGGGGCGGGGCCCGATGTCTGAAAAAACGGTGGTGGTCGGTTTGTCCGGCGGCGTCGATTCGTCGGTGGCGGCCTTGCTGCTCAAGCGCCAGGGCTGGAAGGTGATCGGCCTGTTCATGAAAAACTGGGAAGACGACGACACCGAGGAATACTGCTCGTCGCGCCAGGACCTGGTCGACGTGATGAGCGTCGCCGACCGTATCGGCATTGACGTCGAGGTAGTCAATTTTTCCGCCGAATACCGCGAGCGCGTGTTCGCCGAATTCCTGCGCGAATACCAGGCTGGACGCACGCCGAATCCGGACATCCTGTGCAATTCTGAAATAAAGTTCAAGGTCTTTCTCGACCACGCGCTGACGCTCGGCGCCGACCGGATCGCCACCGGCCATTACGCCGGCGTGCGCGAGTTCGACGGCGAGTTCCAGCTGCTCAAGGCGGAGGACGGCACCAAGGACCAGAGCTATTTTCTCTATCGGCTGAATCAGGCGCAGTTGTCGAAGACGCTGTTCCCGCTGGCCGACCTCTACAAGCGCGAGGTGCGCAAGATCGCCGAAGCCGAGGGTCTGCATGTGGCGACCAAGAAAGATTCGACCGGCATCTGCTTCATCGGCGAACGGCCGTTCAAGGATTTTCTCAGCCGTTACCTGCCGCCGAAGCAGGGCGAAATCCGCCGTCTCGACGACGGCAAGGTACTCGGCGAACACGACGGCCTGATGTTCCACACGCTGGGCCAGCGCAAGGGGTTGCACATCGGCGGTCTCAAAGAGAAGGGGCAGCCGGGCGGCGGCGACCACGACGCCTGGTTCGTCGCCGGCAAGGACATGGAAAAGAACGTGCTTTATGTCGTCCAGGGCCACGATCACCCGGCTCTGTTCAAGAGCAGTCTGGTCGCCGAGCAGTTGTCCTGGGTCTCGCGACGGGCGCCTCACACCCACTGGGTTTACACGGCCAAGCCGCGCTACCGGACCGCCGAGCAGGCTTGTGAAATTGAAAACGTCGATGCCGATACCTGTGAAATAAATTTCGCCGAGCCGCAATGGGCGCTGACGCCGGGACAGTCGGTGGTGCTCTACGAGAGCCGCGTCTGCCTTGGCGGCGGGGTGATCCGATAATCTCCTTGCGCCCGGCCATCCAAATTCAAACCGTCTTATAGGCTTCAACGTGTCCGATCGTCTTGCAGTACTACCGCAATACCTGATTCCCAAGCAGGCGCTCACCCTGCTCGCCGGCAAGCTGGCCGGCGCCGAGGCCGGCGGACTGACCACCAGCATCATTCGCTGGTTCGTCGGGCGTTACGGCGTCAATATGGCCGAAGCGGCCAATCCCGACATCGCCAGCTACGCTAGCTTCAACGAGTTCTTCACGCGCCCGTTGCGCGACGGCGCCCGGCCGCTCGCCCCGGTCGATTTCGTCTGTCCGGTCGACGGCGCGATCAGCCAGTTCGGCGCCATCGAGCGCGATCAGATTTTCCAGGCCAAAGGCCACAGCTATTCGACCGCCGCGCTGGTCGGTGGCGACCGCGAACTCGCGGCACGCTTCGAGAACGGCAGTTTCGCGACGCTTTACCTCAGTCCACGCGACTACCATCGCATCCACATGCCCTGTGATGGACGCCTGACCCGCATGATCCACGTGCCCGGCGCGCTGTTTTCGGTCAACCCGACCACGGCGCGCGGTGTGCCCGGCCTCTTCGCGCGCAACGAGCGGGTCGTCTGCGTCTTCGATTCGCCGCATGGCCCCTTCGTGCTGACGCTGGTCGGCGCCACCATCGTCGGCAGCATGGCGACGGTCTGGCATGGCGTCGTCAATCCGCCGCGCCCGGGCCATTTACGGGAATGGAATTATGCCGATCGGCAGATTTATTTCCGGCAGGGCGACGAAATGGGCCGCTTCCTGCTCGGGTCGACGGTGGTGATGCTGTTTCCCAAGGGGGTTGTCCAGTTCAACCCCGACTGGGCGCCGGCGCGGGCGATCCGCCTTGGTGAGGCTATGGGCTCGACGGCCGCGCAATGAGATAGGGCGCCATCGGCGCCCTTGTCGTTCGCGCGGCCCGGAATCAGTCGTGCGGCGCGGTGTCCGCCAGCGACGGCCGCTGCATCAGCTTGGCGTAAAGCCTGCCGAGGTTGGGGTGCGCTGCCTGCCAGTCGATATCGGCAAAGCGGAAGCACAGGTAACCCAGCGCCGCGCCGACGGCGATGTCGGCCAGCGAAAGGTGGGTGCCCATGCAGAAAGGCTTCTCGCCCAGTTCTTCCGCCATGAATTCAAGGCCGCGCATGATCTTGCCGCGCTGGCGAACGATCCAGTCCGCGCTCTGCTGCGCCTTCGGGCGCTTGGCTTCGAGGAAGACGGTGGCAGCGGCGTCGCAGATGCCGTCGGCAACCGCTTCCCAGCGCTTGACCTCGGTGCGCTCGCGGCTGGGCGCCGGGATCAGCTTGTTGTTGGGCGTCACGCTGTCGATATATTCGACGATGACCCGCGAATCGAACAGCGGGGTGTCATCATCCAGCACCAGCGCAGGAATCTTGCCCAGCGGATTGATGCCGGGCACCTTGCTGCCTTCCAGCCAAGGCGAGTCGATCACGAAATCGTATTCGATTTTCTTTTCGGCCAGCACGATGCGCACTTTGCGCACGAACGGGCTGGTATGGGAGCCGATCAGTTTCATCGCAGGTTCTTCGGTTTGGGGACTTTGATTATAGCGTATGGCGCAGGCGTTGGTCGCGCGGGTAAAATTACCGGCTTACAGAAAAGGAAGTTGCCATGGATTTCAATCCCTTGACCGCTCTATCCCCGCTCGACGGCCGCTACGCCGGCAAGGTCGACGCGCTGCGCGAGCATTTTTCCGAATTCGGCCTGATCAAATCCCGCCTCAAAGTCGAGATCGAATGGCTGAAGGCGCTGTCCGCCGAGCCGCATTTTGCGGAAATTGCCGCTTTTTCACCGTCGACCGTGGCAGCGCTCGATGCGCTGGTCGCCAACTTCGGCCCGGAACAGGCCGCCGAGGTCAAGGCCATCGAAGCCGTCACCAACCATGACGTCAAGGCGCTGGAATACTGGATCAAGGACCACACCAAGGGTAACGCCGAAGTGACCAAGGTCAGCGAGTTCATCCACTTCGCCTGCACCTCCGAAGACATCAACAACCTGTCGCACGCGCTGATGTGCCAGGGCGCCCGCGAACAGGCGATGTTGCCGACGCTCGACAAGGTTATCGCCAGGCTGGTCGAACTGGCCCACGCCTACGCCGATATCCCGATGATGAGCCGCACGCACGGCCAGCCGGCGACGCCGTCGACCATGGGCAAGGAAATGGCCAACACGGCCTACCGCCTGCAACGCGCCCGCGCTCGCATCGCCGCCGTCGAACTGCTCGGCAAGATCAACGGCGCCGTCGGCAATTACAATGCCCACCTGATCGCCTACCCCGGCTACGACTGGGAAGACTTCGCCAAGCGTTTCGTCGAATCGCTCGGTCTCGTTTTCAACCCCTACACCATCCAGATCGAGCCGCACGACGCGCTGGCTGAACTGTTCGATGCTTTCGCCCGCGCCAACAGCATCCTGATCGACTTCGACCGCGACGTCTGGGGCTACATTTCCCTCGGCTTCTTCAAGCAGAAGGTCAAGGCCGGCGAAATCGGCTCATCGACCATGCCGCACAAGGTCAATCCGATCGATTTCGAGAACTCCGAAGGCAACCTCGGTCTGGCCAATGCCGTTCTCAAGCACCTCGCCGAAAAGCTACCGATTTCCCGTTGGCAGCGTGACCTGACCGATTCCACCGTACTGCGCAATATGGGTGTTGGCCTCGGTTACTCGCTGCTTGCCTATGATTCACTGTTGAAAGGCATGAGCAAGCTCGAAGTCAATGCCGACACCATGAAGGCTGACCTCGACGCCAACTGGGAGCTGCTCGCCGAGCCGATCCAGACCGTGATGCGCCGCTACGCCGTGCCGAATGCCTACGAAAAGCTCAAGGAATTGACCCGTGGTACGCGGGTTTCGCGCGCCGGCATGCAGGAATTTGTCTCGACACTGGAAATCCCGGCTGAGGCCAAGGCCGAACTGCTCAAGCTGACGCCGTGGGATTACACCGGCAAGGCGGCTGAACTGGCAAAGCGCATCTAAATGCGGTGCGCCAAGTGCGGGCAGGAAGTGCCGGCCGACGCAATTTATTGTCCACATTGCACCGGTGAGCGCAAAACCACGGATCAGGAAGTGATCCGTGGTGGCATCCGTGGCGGGCTGATCGGCCTGTTTCTCGGCCTGTTGCCGGCCCTGTGGCTGCTTTATCACTTCGGTGCGGTGCGCGGCATCAAGGGCATAGCGGTTGCTGTGCCGATCGCTACTTTTACCACCGGTCTGATCATCGGGCTGGTCAAAGCCAAACGGGACTGGAAATAATGTCTTTTGCGGAAAATCTGAAGAAACTCCCCGGGATTTCTCACCTTGCTGCGGTCAACCTGCTGGATAAGGCAGAAACCGTTGTCGCCACCATCGAAAACAAGGCAGGCAGCCAGGGTTCGCTGGCGGTGTACAACCATCTGGCGCAAACCTATGGCTCGATCAACGCCGAGGCGGCCAAAAAGGGCCTTGAAATCTTCGCCGAGCATACGGAAGATGCGCGCATCAATCCGGGCAAGCATCCGAATATCGACCGCCTGATCGCCATCGAGCAGGGCGGGCCGGCATTGCGCGTAAAACACGTCTTCGCCGTCTGATATTGATGATACTGCTGAAAGGAATCGAAGGATTCCAGCATAACCAGTTGGGCAGGGCGCTTCCACCCAATGACCTTGCCTGGAACAACCCCCTTTGCCGGGAACCATCGTTTAATGGAAGAAGACAACAGAACAGACGAACAGTTGATGCTTGCCTACGGCGAAGGCAACGCGGAGGCGTTCGAGGTCTTGTACGGACGCTGGCGGCGCCAGATATATCGCTTTCTGGTTCGCCAGTGCGACAGCGCAGGGGTTGCCGACGAGCTATACCAAGACGTCTGGTTGCGGGTGGTCAATGCCCGCCGTCTGTACACGGTGACGGCGAAGTTTTCGACTTGGCTGTTCCGAATTGCGCGCAACCGGCTCATTGACCACTGGCGGTCGGAGTGCCGGATCCCCTTGGCTGAACCAATCATGGCAAATGACAGCGAGATCGATCCATTCGACAACGTGGCGGCACTGGATGAACTGCAGCCGGAGAGGATTGTGGAAAGAAAAGATCTGATACGGTTGGTTGTTGGCGCCGTGGAATCCCTTCCGGACGCGCAGCGCGAAACCTTCCTCCTGCACGAAGAGGGCGGCCTGACGATTGACGAAATTGCCTCGTTGATGGGGGTTGGCCACGAGACAGCCAAAAGCCGCTTGCGCTATGCCATGACCCGGCTGCGCGCCCAACTGACGGTGTGCAGACCATGACGACCGACCACGATCACGATGTCAGGAAGCTGTATCGGGAAAGCGCGGCTGACGAGCCGCCAGCCGCGCTTGACCACGCAATCCTGAAAGCGGCCAGAGAAAATGTTGCGCCCGCCCGGAAGCCGAAGCCCTGGTGGTTGCGCTTCGCGCTGCCGCTGCAGCTTGCCTTCTCGGCCGTGCTGGTTGCCATGTTGGCGCTGATGGTGGATCGGAGTCCGCCGGATGGCTCGTCGGTGACGGACAGGCCGGAGCCGCAACAAGCGCCCGCCTCCGGTTCGGTCAAGGAATCGCCGCCCATGGCGAATTCACCAGCGGGCGGATCGCCCGTGGCCCCGCAGGCAAACGAGGCCAAGGCTCGGCCCGCCGCGCCCATTGAGTTGGCTGCGCCGTCGCCAAGGGCGGACCGGAAGGCTGAGGCAGCCCCCGATGCGCTGCCCGCGCCGGGGCGAAGCGAACGCGCTTCTGCGGAAAAGGCGGTGGCCGCGGATGCTGCGGCACCTGTCAGCGTGCCGCCGCTGGAAGCTGCAAAGTCGGGAACTGTATCCACCGGGGCGATGCCTTCGGCCGGCGTATCGTCGTCAGCCGGAGCGCCTGCTGCAAACAGGATGGCCGTGGCCAGAAACCCGTCTGACTGGCTGGCCGCCATCGAGCGCCTTGCCGCCACCGGAGAGAAAAGTGCTGCGCGTACGGAGCTTGAGTCGTTCCGCAAGGCCTACCCCGAATACCCGGTTCCTTCCGCACTCGAAAAAATGCTTGCGCCTTAACCCCGTTGTGGCGAACCCATCGTTTGAATGGGTGTAGCCAACCAACACAAGGAGCAAGTCATGAAGTCAATCCTGTCCATTTTCGCAGCCGCGCTTTTTTGCTGCGCTGTTCCGGCCGCCAACGCAGCGATGGTCGCCGAGGTATCGATTTTCAACCGGAGCACCGGCGAACGTCTCCAGACCTACCGGCACGGTGGCAAGCTCTATGTCGCTGGCAAACCGGGTGACCGCTATGCGCTTGAACTCAGAAACCGCACCGGGGAACGGCTGTTGGCGGTGGTTTCCGTGGACGGCGTCAATGTCGTGTCGGGTGAAACCGCTTCGGCCAGCCAGCGCGGTTACGTCCTTTCACCGCTGGGATCGACGGAAATTTCCGGCTGGCGAAAATCCAGCCAGGACGTCGCGGCCTTCTACTTCACCGCCCTGCCGGATTCTTATGCTGCCCGCACGAACCGCCCTGCGAATGTCGGTGTGATCGGGATTGCCGCATTCCGCGAATACCGCGAACCGGCCATCTCAAGCCAGGAAAGTACCCTTGGCGGATCGCGCATGGACTCGGCCCCCGCCGCACCCGCCGTTGCGAACAAGGCTGAAGCGAAACGTAGTGCCGGCGTCGAGGAAAAGCTTGGCACGGGGCACGGGGAACGTCTCTACGCCCCCGCTCAGCAAGTCGAATTTCGCAAGGCAAGCGAGCGGCCGGACGAGATCATCACGGTCTATTACGACTCGCTTGAAAATCTGCGGGCGCAGGGGGTTATTCCGACAATTCGCCAGCGCCCGACGCCGAATCCGTTCCCAACCGACAGGTTCGTCCCGGACCCCGCTTGAAACTCGCAAAACGAAAAAGCCACCAGAAACGGTGGCTTTTTGTTGTCGACCGCGCCCCACAGGCGACGGGGCCTTGGGCTCGAGCACCCTTGGGGTGCAGCAATCGCTCAGACGACGGCGCCTTCCTCGTTGGCGCCTTCGACGACCTTCTTCTGCTTGATGAATTGCTCACGCGAGACGCCGAGCCACATGACCAGCGGGCTGGCGACCAGCACCGACGAGTAGATGCCGAAGAGGATGCCGATGGTTAGCGCCAGCGAGAAATAGTAGAGCGTCTCGCCACCGAAGATCAGCATCGACAGGACCATCATCTGGGTGCTGCCGTGCGTGATGATGGTTCGGCTGATCGTGCTGGTGATGGCGTGGTCGAGCACTTCCGGGGTCGACAGGCCGCGCACCTTCTTGAAGGTTTCGCGAACCCGGTCGAAAACGACGACCGACTCGTTGACCGAGTAGCCGAGCACGGCGAGCACGGCGGCCAGCACCGAGAGGGAAAACTCCCACTGGAAGAAGGCGAAGAAACCGAGAATGATGATCACGTCGTGCAGGTTGGCGATGATCGCCGAGACCGAGAAGCGCCATTCGAAGCGGAACGCCAGGTAGAGCACGATGCCGATGACGACCAGCAGCAGCGCCATGGCGCCGTTCTCGGCCAGTTCCTTGCCGACCTGCGGGCCGACGAACTCGACGCGGCGCAACTGGGCGCCCGGCGCCTCGGCTTCCAGCGATTTCATGACCGACTCGCCTAATTGGGAGGTGTTCTGGTCGGCTTTGAGCGGCAGGCGAATCATGACGTCCTGGGAGGAGCCGAAGTTCTGCACCGAGAAGTCGTTGAAGCCCGACTTGCCGAGCGCGCCGCGAATCTTTTCGAGGTCGGCGGCCTGCTGGTAGGCGACCTCGATCAGCGTGCCGCCGGTGAATTCCACCGACAGGTGCAGACCCTTGCTGAAGAGAAACACCACGGCCAGCAGGAAAGTCAGTAGCGAAATGATGTTGAACTTCAGCGCATGGCGCATGAAGGGGATGTCTTTTTTGATGCGGAAAAATTCCATGGCCGTTTATCCTTGTTTCTGACCGTTGACCGCGCTGTTGCCGACATTCGTGCCCGGTTTCCAGATCTGGCCGATGGCTACCTTGGTCAGTTTCTTCTGGCGCCCGTAGATCAGGTTAACCAGCGAACGCGAGACGACCACCGACGAGAAGATGGAGGTCAGGATGCCGAGGCAGTGCACCACGGCAAAGCCGCGGATCGGGCCGGAGCCGAAAATCAGCAGGGCCAGGCCGGCGATCAGGGTCGTGATGTTGGAGTCGAGAATGGTCCCGAAAGCGCGTTCGTAGCCTTCCGAAATCGCCGCTTGCGGCGGCATCCCGGCGCGCAGTTCCTCGCGGATGCGTTCGTTGATCAGCACGTTGGCGTCGATCGCCATGCCGAGCGTCAGCGCGATGGCGGCGATGCCGGGCAAGGTCAGCGTGGCCTGCAGCAACGACAGGATGGCGACCAGGAAGAGTAGGTTGGAGGCCAGCGCCAGCACCGAAACGACGCCGAAGATCTGGTAATAGAGGATCATGAACACGGCGATGGCGGCAAAGCCCCACATCGTCGAGTGGAAACCCTTGCGGATATTGTCGGCGCCAAGGCTGGGGCCGATGGTGCGTTCCTCGATGATGTCCATCGGCGCGGCCAGCGATCCGGCGCGTAGCAGCAGGGCGGTATCGGTGGCTTCCATGCTGCTCATGCGGCCGGAAATCTGCACCCGGCCGCCACCGATTTCGGTGCGGATAACCGGCGCGGTGACGACTTCACCCTTGCCCTTCTCGATGAGCAGGATGGCCATGCGCTTGCCGACATTCTCGCGGGTGACGTCCTTGAAGATGCGGGCGCCGGCCGAATCGAGGGTCAGGTGCACCGCCGGTTCGTGCGTCTGGTTGTCGAAACCGGGCTGGGCGTCGGTCAGACGGTCGCCGGTCAGCACGACCTGTTTCTTGACCAGCAGCGGCTGGCCACCGCGCTCGGTGTACACCTCGCTGCCGAACGGCGGATTGCCGGCCAGCGCCGCTTCCAGGGCGCCCGGCGAGTCGTCGACCATGCGGATTTCGAGGGTCGCGGTGCGGCCCAGGATGTCCTTGGCCTTGGCCGTGTCCTGCACGCCCGGCAACTGGACGACGATGCGATCGGAGCCCTGCTGCTGGATCACCGGTTCGGCGACGCCGAGTTCGTTGATCCGGTTGTGCAGCGTGGTGATGTTCTGCTTGAGGGCGAATTCGCCGATCTTCTTCTGCGCTTCCGGTTTCAGCGTGGCGACCAGTTTGAGATCAGTGCCTTCGCCCTGCTCGGTCAGCACCAGGTCGGGCTGGCTGTCGGCGATGGCGTTGCGCGCCTTGTCGCGGACCTCTGCCTCGCGGAATTTGATCACCAGGCGATCGCCTTCGCGGCTGACGCCGGCGTGGCGCACATTCTTGTCGCGCAGGACGGTGCGCAGGTCGGCCGACAGGGAATCCAGACGCTTGGTCAGCGCGCCCTTCATGTCCACTTGCAACAGGAAATGCACGCCGCCGCGCAGGTCAAGGCCGAGGTACATCGGCAGCGCGTGCAGCGCGGTCAACCACTGCGGAGAAGCGGAAAGCAGGTTCAGCGCGACCACGTACTGCGGGTCCGCCGGGTCCGGATTGAAGGTCTTTTCCAGGATGTCCTTGGCCTTCAACTGGGTGTCGGTGTCCTTGAGACGGGTCTTGACGCCGTTGAAGTCGAGCTGGATGCCATCATGCGTGATACTGGCGGCCTTCAAGGCTTCTTCGACGCGGGCCAGAGCCTTCTGGTCGACCTTGATCGTGGCCTTGGCGCTGGAAACCTGCACCGCCGGCGATTCGCCGAAGAAATTGGGCAGGGTATAGACGAAGCCCAGCACGAGCGCGACAGCGACGGTGATGTACTTCCAGAGTGGGTAGCGATTCATAGTGGCTTCAAAGCGAAAAAGGCGGCCTGGGGCCGCCCTTCGGGGGTGGTTACAGCGACTTCAGAGTGCCCTTGGGCAGGACCAGGCCGATCGACGGCTTTTGCACAACAACTTCGGTGCCGGTGGCGATTTCGACCGTCACATAGCTGTCGCCAACCTTGACGATCTTGCCGAGAATGCCGCCCTGGGTAACCACTTCGTCGCCCTTGGCCAGCGTGGAGATAAGGGCCTTGTGCTCCTTGGACTTCTTCATCTGCGGGCGCACCATCAGAAACCACAGCACGACGAACATCAGAATCATCGGCAGCAACTGCATCAGGCTGCCGGTCGGATCGGCAGCGATGCCGGCGGTCTGGGCGTGGGCAAGACTAATCATCATTCAAACTCCTGAAAGCTGAAAATCAAAACGCGTGATTCTATCACTTGGCGGACAATCGATCGCGCGCAAAGCTGCCAGCCCATCCATCAAGGGTGCCGGCTTCGATGGCAGAGCGCATTTCGGCCATGATCGTTTGATAGAAATGCAAGTTGTGGATGGTGTTGAGCATGCTGCCGAGAATTTCGCCGGCGCGGAACAGGTGGTGCAGGTAGGCGCGGCTGAAGTTGCTGCAGGTGTAGCAGGTGCAGGAGGGATCGAGCGGGCCGGTGTCGGTCTTGTGCCGGGCGTTCTTGATCTTGATGTCGCCGAAACGGGTGAACAGGTGGCCGTTGCGCGCGTTGCGCGTCGGCATCACGCAGTCGAACATGTCGATGCCGGCCTTGACCGAATGCACCAGGTCTTCAGGCGTGCCGACGCCCATCAGGTAGCGCGGCTTGTGCGTCGGCATCTTCGGCGCGACATGGGCCAGAATGCGCGCCATGTCTTCCTTCGGCTCGCCGACCGAGAGGCCGCCGATCGCCATGCCGTCGAAACCGATTTCGTCCAGTCCGGCCAATGATTCATCGCGCAGGTTTTCGTACATGCCGCCCTGGACGATGCCGAACAGGGCGTTACCGTTTTCCAGCCTGTTGTGCTCGTCGCGGCTGCGTTGCGCCCAGCGCATCGACAGGCGCATCGATTTGGCGGCTTCGTCGTGCGTCGCGGGATAGGGCGTGCATTCGTCGAAAATCATCACGATGTCGGAATTCAGCACTTTCTGAATCTGCATCGAAATTTCCGGCGTCAGGAATAGTTTTGCACCATCGTGCGGCGACGAGAACTTGACGCCTTCCTCGGTGATCTTGCGCATGGCGCCCAGCGAGAAGACCTGGAAGCCGCCTGAATCGGTGAGGATCGGCTTCTGCCAGCCCATGAAGTCGTGCAGGCCATGGTGCGCGTGGATGACCTCAAGGCCGGGCCGCAGCCAGAGGTGGAAGGTATTGCCGAGGCAGATTTGCGCGCCGATGTCGTTCAGCGCCTGTGGTGTCATGGCCTTGACCGTGCCATAGGTGCCGACCGGCATGAAGACGGGCGTTTCGACGATTCCGTGCGCCAAAGTGAGTTGACCGCGCCGCGCGGCGCCGTCGGTTTTCAGGAGTTCAAACTGCATCGGATTTTTCCAGAAGCATGGCGTCGCCATAGCTGAAGAAGCGGTAGCGTTCGGCCACGGCGTGGGCATAGGCGGCGCGGATGTTGTCGTAGCCGGCAAAGGCCGAAACGAGCATGAGCAGCGTCGATTTCGGCAGGTGGAAGTTGGTGATCAGCCGGTCGACGACCTTGAAGCGGTAGCCGGGGGTGATGAAGATGTCGGTTTCGGCGGCGCCGGATTTTACCGTGCCATCGGCGTTGGCGGCCGATTCAAGCGAGCGCAGGCTGGTCGTGCCGACAGCAATGACCCGGCCGCCGGCGGCGCGGGTGGCGGCGATGGCGTCAGCGGTGGCCTGCGGAATTTCGAAGCGCTCGCTGTGCATCCGGTGCTCGGCTATCTTGTTCACGCGCACCGGCTGGTAGGTGCCGGCGCCGACGTGCAGGGTCAGGTAGGCGGTGTTGACGCCCTGGGCGCGCAGGGTTTCCAGCATCGGCTCATCGAAATGCAGACCGGCGGTCGGCGCAGCGACGGCGCCCGGCTCGCGGGCATAGACCGTCTGGTAGCGCGTTTCATCGGCGCCCTCGGCCGGGTGCTCGATGTAGGGCGGCAGTGGTAATTTGCCGTAGCGCTCAGCCAGTTCCCAAAGATTGCTACGGTCAACAGTCTCCAAAGCAAAGAATTCACCGCTCGCCCCGGCACGGCCGGTCACCACAACGTCGAAGGCGTCGGCCAACTTCAGCCGGGTGCCAGCCTTGGGCGACTTGCTGGCGCGGATCTGGGCGACGGCGTGTTGCGCGTCCACGATGCGTTCGAGCAGCACCTCAACCTGGCCGCCGCTTTCCTTTCGTCCGAAAAAACGCGCCTTGATTACGCGGGTGTCGTTGAAGACCAGCAGGTCGCCAGCCCGCAGCAGCGCCGACAGGTCGGCAAATTGGCGGTCAAAACGCAGTTGACCGCAGACGTGCAATAGCAGGCTGCCGGTGCGTTCGGCGGTCGGGTGCTGGGCGATCAATTCGGAGGGAAGTGGAAAGTCGAAGTCGTCGACGGTCAACGACATGGCATGGTGTTCCGGGCAAATAAGTGAAAACGGCTCTCCGAAGAGAGCCGCTTGTATGTCCTGGTGCCCGAGCCTTCTTCGAATAAGTCGTCAAATCCATTGTGGCACAATGGTCTTAATTAATTTTAATTTGAAGTTACCGTCAAAGTTACCGTCGGTAGAACAATATTACCTCTAAATGTTGTTCCGAACCAAGCCATGTAAATCAGTATGTTGCACAGATAAGCTTCGAGAATCAAACGACAGTCAGGCCGACGAACATTCCAGCCACTCATCGGGACACAGCGCCAAGCTTCGACTACAGCAACAGCGGTTTTCGGGCGGTCTTCCGCACCCTTAGAAGAACGCCGTGGTGGGGGCCTATGACCGCGCGACGCATTACGCCGAGCGGAAAAAATTGCACCAGTGGTATGCCGATAAGTTGGATCGCGTGAAGAAAGGTGGCGCATCAGTTGCTCATTTGATGCCGAGCTCGGTAGTGGCGTAATAGTCAGGGTAAAAAATGAGTGCAGCGAACGGGTTCGTTGCG
>Ga0209048_10000438_pt1 | contig 44782 bp, 46 predicted proteins | sample FrelakmetCRP12CR_FD_187146 | JGI IMG/M metagenome (GOLD analysis project Ga0209048, IMG submission 187146) | Freshwater lake sediment microbial communities from the University of Notre Dame, USA, for methane emissions studies - CRP12 CR (SPAdes)... | ecosystem: Environmental > Aquatic >...
CAGCCAGCGCGCCGTTGCACGATAATCGCGGCCGACTTCGACTCGGCTGGCTTCGGCGTTGCCTCGGTCGTCGGCCAGCAAGACGCCAGGGGCAGCGGCGACGAAAGACTGCTGTCAGAGGGAACCCCGATCCGACAGACCGGTTCCAAGCCTTTCTCTTCCCAGGAGCTCTGTGATGAACAAACACCAACGGATCGCCTCGTCCGCTCTCGCCTCGGTGCTCGCGCTGGGCCTGCTCGACACCGCTTCGGCAGCCGACCCGGCCGGCAAGGAAAAGTGCTTCGGCATTGCCAAGGCCGGGCAGAACGATTGCGCCAACCTGTCCGGCTCGCACTCCTGCGCCGGGCAGGCCAAGGCCGACATGAGCGCCGACGACTGGAAGTACGTTGCCAAGGGCACCTGCCAGAAGATGGGCGGCAAGACGGCCGACGAGGCCAAGGCCGCGATGAAGAAATAGGCTCCGGCTCCCCCGCCTGCCGGCAAGGCGGCGCGAGGGGCGTTCGTTGTGGCCCGCGCATCGTGACCATGCAAGCCGGCACCCCCGACATGGCGTTGACCGGCATCGGCCTGCGCCAGCCGCACTACCGCGAGGTGCTCGAGGGCAGGCCGGCACTCGGGTTCGTCGAAGTCCATTCGGAGAACTTCTTCGCCGACGGCGGCGCCGCGCTCGCGGTGCTAGACACCGCGCGTGAGCTCTACCCGGTCAGCCTGCACGGCGTGGGCCTCGCGCTCGGCTCGGCCGCCGGTCTCGACCCCTGGCACCTCGACCGGCTGGCGCTCCTCGCGCAGCGTGTGCAGCCGGTGCGCGTCTCCGACCATGCCTCGTTCGCACGCGCGCCAGCTGCCGCAGGCGGGACGGTGCTGCATGCGAACGACCTGCTGCCCATCGCGTTCACGACGGCCTCGCTGGACATCATGGTTCGCAACGTGACGCAGGTGCAGGAGCGGCTGCGGCGATCGATCCTCGTCGAGAACCTGGCGGCCTACCTGGCGTTCGACGACGGCGGGCAAATGGGCGAGGCGGACTTCCTCGTCGCGCTGTGCAGGCGCAGCGGCTGTCGGTTGCTGCTCGACGTGAACAACCTGATGGTCAACGCGCTCAACGCGCACGCGGCCGACCCGTTGGCTGCCTGCTGCGATTTCATCGACGCCGTGCCGCCGGGCATCGTCGGCGAGATCCACCTCGCGGGCTATTGCGAGCACAGCGATTTCGGCATCGTGATCGACGACCACGGCAGCCGTGTGCGCGGGCTCGTATGGGCCGCCTATTCGCACGCTCTGCGCCGCTTCGGCCCGTTGCCGACCTTGATCGAGTGGGATACCGGCTTGCCGGCGCTGGCCGTGCTTCTGGGCGAGGCGCACAGTGCGGCGCGGCTGCAGGCCGAGGCATGACCGGCATCAGCGATCACGAAGACGCCGAAGCGCTTCGCCAACGGGAGCTGCTGGCACGACTCGCCGCAGCGCGGGCCGATGCCGCGGCCTCACCCGGCCTGCGAGCCTACCGCGCCAACGCCCACGCGTCGGCCGAGCGCGCGCTCGGCACGGCCTGCCCGACGCTGCGCGTGCTGCTCGGCGCCGAGGACTTCGCGCAGCTCGCGCGCGAGTTCTGGCACGCCGATCCGCCGCTGCGCGGCGACCTCGGCGAGTGGGGCGATGCGCTGCCCGAATGGATAGCGGCCCACGCGGGGCTCGCCGAATGGCCCTACCTGGCCGACTGCGCGCGGCTCGATCTGGCGCTCCATCACTGCGAACGAGCGGCCGATGCCGTGTTCGATGCGGCGTCGCTCGCGCTGCTGTCGAGCACCGATCCGGCGCGGCTGCAGTTGCGGCTGATGCCGGGCGTTCAGGCGCTGCGGTCGCGCTGGCCGCTGGCGAGCCTCCACGCCGCGCACGCCGGGCGCGACGAGTCGTTGTTCGACGTCGCGCGCGATCGTCTGCAACAGGGGCAGGGCGAGGCGGTCGTGGTCGCCCGCGACGGCTGGCGCGGCGTCGTCCACCGCATAGCCGCACCGGACCTGGCCTTCATGCAAGCGCTGGCGTGCGGCGCCGATCTGGCGCGGGCACTCGATGCTGCCGGCGACGGCTTCGACTTCGCGGCCTGGCTGGCCGATGCCTTGCGCTGCCGCTGGTTGAAGGAAGTCGCACTCGTCGGCGACTGATGCCCGCTCGATGCCGAGGACGCAAGATGCAGACGGCGCCGTCCCGCAATGCGCAGACCCGCCTTTGCACGCTGAGCACTCCGCATGCTTGACCGCTGCGCGAACGCCGCGCTCAAGCCCGGCCTGGAGCGCGGCGCCCGGCTGATCGTGCGCGCCGGTGTCGGTGCCGACACGGTCACCTGGGCCGGGTTCGGGATCGGCATGCTGGCAGCCGTCGCCATCACGCAGCAGCAACTGGGCTGGAGCCTGGCGCTGCTGCTGCTGAGTCGCCTGGCCGACGGGCTCGACGGCGCGGTGGCCCGACTCACCGCGCCCACCGACCGCGGCGCCTTCCTCGACATCGCACTCAACTTCATCTTCTACGCCAGCATCCCGCTCGCCTTTGCGGTGGCCGACCCCGTCGCCAACGCACTCCCCGCGGCGGTGCTGCTGGCCGCGTTCGTCGGCACCGCATCGGGCTTTCCGGCCTTTGCGGTGATGGCCGAGAGGCGCCAGCTCGGCAGCGCCGCCTATCCGGCCAAGGGCCTGTACTACCTCGTCGGTCTCACGGAGGCGACCGAGACGATCACCTTCTTCGTGCTGATGTGCCTGTGGCCTCGGCACTTGGCTTGGTGGGCGTACTCCTTCGCCCTGCTGTGCGGCGTGACGATCGCGACCCGCCTTGCCACCGGTTGGCGGGCGCTGGGCTGAAACCACCGCGTGTGCGGCAGGTGAAGCACCGCCATCTCGACTAGGATGGCGCCCTCGATGCCGCCGCACTATTCAGGCTCGTCACCAAAGTGCCCATGACCTGTCGCCTGTCGATTCGCAGCCTGCTTCTCGTGGCCTGCGCCTTCGTCGCGACGCAGGGGCGCGCCGCCGACGCGACTTCGCTGACGCCGTTCAAGGAATCGGGTTCCGACGCGCCTGCGCCTTGGCACTTCGTCGGCCTGCCAGGTCAGACCAAGCCCAGGACGCGATTCGCCGTGGTCGAACTCGACGGCCGCAAGGCGCTGCGCGTCGAAGCCGAAGAGTCCTACGGCAACCTCGTGCATCCGGTGCGGCTGACCGGCCCGAGTGCGACCCTGGCCTGGCAATGGCGCGTCGACGTGCCGATCGCCGTCGCGAACCTGCGCACCAGGCAGGGCGACGACACCGCGGTCAAGGTCTGCGTGTCGTTCGACATGCCGCCCGACCTGGTGCCGTTCGTCGAGCGACAGCTGCTCAAGATCGTGCAATTGAAGTCGGACGAGCCCCTGCCCACCGCGACCGTGTGCTATGTGTGGGACACCAACCTGCCGATCGGGACCGAGCTCGACAACGCGTTCAGCCGTCGTGTCCGCTATATCGTGCTGGAGAGCGGCCCGGCCGGGTTGCGTCAATGGAAGTCCGAGAAGCGCAGCCTGATCGCCGACTTCACGAAGTTGTTCGGTGCCGAAAGTCCCAAGGTGCCGCCGATCATCGGCATCGGCATCGGCGCCGATGCCGACAACACGCACACGCGCAGTCTCAGCTATGTGGCCAATATCGTCCTGGAGCCCTGAGCCTGTCGCCTTGCCGGGTGCCGCGAAGGGCGCTGCGCGTCGAGCGCTGACGAGGCTCGTGCCGCCGGGCGACGCGTTCGCCTGATCGCGTTATGACCCACGAAACCCTGATCGGCGTCACGGGCATCGCGCTGCAGGTCCTCGTCATCGGTGCGGTCGGGCTGCGAGTGATCTGGGTTCACCGGCCCGCCGGCAGCGCGTTCGCCTGGCTGTTGCTGGTGGCCACGTTGCCGTTCGTGGGACTGGTGTTCTACCTGCTGTTCGGCGAACGGCCGATCGGGCGCACACGCCTGCGCCGTGCGCACGCCTTCTACGCCAGCGCTCCTGCGCTGGCGGCGCCGCTGTGGGCGCTCGACATCGCGGACCTGGGGCCGCTCCCGCCAGCGCAGCGCGGGCTGGCGCGTCTGGCCATGCGGGCCGCCGGCCTGCCGGTGCTCGATGGCTCGACGCTCGCGCTGCACGCCGGTGCCGAGACGATCCTGCGCGCAATCATCGGTGACGTCGACGCAGCACGCGAAAGCGTCGACATGGCGTTCTACATCTGGAATGCCGGCGGGACGGCCGACGAAGTCGCGGCTGCGCTCGAGCGCGCTGCGGGCCGCGGCGTTCGCTGCCGCGTGCTGCTCGACGCGCTCGGCAGCAAGGCATTCCTGAAGACCGCCTGGCCCGCGCGGCTGCGTGCGGCCGGCATACGCCTCGAGGCCGCGCTGGCGATCGGCCCGCTCGGCCTCGTGTTCCAGCGCGCCGACCTGCGGCTGCACCGCAAGATCGTCGTTGTCGACGAGCGCATCGCCTACACCGGCAGCATGAACCTCGTCGACCCGCGCTTCTTCAAGCAGGACGCCGGTGTCGGCGAGTGGGTCGATGCGATGGCTCGCATCGAAGGTCCGGCGGTGGCGGCGTTGCGCGCGGTGTTCCTGTTCGACTGGAGCCTGCAGACCGACGAGCCGTTCGTCGCGTCGAACGACACCGCGTTCGCGGCGCGGCGTGCGGTCGGCGGCACGGCGCTGGTGCAGGTCGTGCAGTCGGGACCGGGGGCTGACATCTCGGCCAACCTGCGCATCCTCGTCGACGCCGTCGCCACCGCCTGCCGGCGCATCGTGCTGACGACGCCCTACTTCGTGCCGGACCCCGTGCTCGCGCTGGCGCTGCAGAACGCGGCAATGCGCGGTGTTGCAGTGACGATCATCCTGCCCGCGGTGAACGATTCGACGCTCGTCACCTATGCGAGCCGCGCCTTCTTCGATGAGCTGCTCGCAGCCGGCGCGCAGATCCTGCAGTTCGAAGGCGGCCTGCTGCACACCAAGAGCGTGGCGATAGACGACAGCTTCTCGCTGTTCGGCACCGTGAACCTGGACATGCGCAGCCTGCACCTGAATTTCGAGCTGATGCTCGCGGTGTACGACAGCGGCTTCAACGCAGCGCTATCGGAGTTGCAGCGAGGCTATGCGCGCAGTGCGCGTCCGCTGGTCGCCGCCGCATGGCAGGCGCGGCCAGCGCGCCAGAGGTTGCTCGAAGGTGCAGCCTCGCTCGTGGCGCCGATGTTGTAGCGCGCTACGGCGAGCCTGGGCGCTGGGCCTCTCGCAGACGCTTCGCGGCGTAGATGCTGTCTCGAATGTCGTTGTAGCGCGAGACGAAATTGACCAGCACGCTTGCGGTCCAGGCGAAGGTAAAGATGCCCGACATCGCGATGATCGGCGGCACGATGCGCCACGCATGCGGTAGCGAGAACGGCTCGCCGAGCGCGGTGTAGCAATTGGCGGCGAAGTAGGCCGCCTTCGACCAGTCGGAAACGATGCCGCCCAGGATCAGTGCCGCCGACCACAGCACGACCTCGGCCAGGTGGAGCGCGAGCAGCGCCATCACCATCAGCGCGAAAAGCAAGTCGGCGCGCCACAACGAGCCTAGCGAGCGGACAATCGGCGCCCGCTTGAGGAACGACGCGGTGATGAGGCGGATCCAGAACGCATGAAACATCACGACCACCATCAGCCCCGCGCCGCCGAACATGATGTCGGGCACCGGCAGCGCCTGCGTCAGCACGTTCTCGACGACGCCGGGCTGCAGGTCCGACAGTTCGGCCTGGACCGTCGATACGGCCTGCGGCAATGCAGCCTGGGAAGCCTTTGTCTCGGCCATGATGCAAGGGCGAAGGTCCGGCCGAAGGGTGTCGCCTCGGGCGCTGCTCAGTCGCGGACCCGAAACACGAGCAACAGCGACGCCGGCACGCGCCCGTCGACGTCGCGCGGCAGTACCTCGGTCTTGTCGATCGCACGCAGCACGGCATTGTCGTAGGCCGAGACGCCGCTGCTCTTGACGAGCTTGCGACCGAGGATCGTGCCGTCCGCCGCGGCGCGCACTTCCACTTCTGCGCTCGGGTTGCCCGCGACTTCGTCGGCGAAGACGATGTTCGGGCGGACACGTGCCACGATGCGCCCCGAGTAGCTCGCCGACGGGCCGGCCGACTGCAGCGCGGTGCCGGTGGCGCCTCGCTCGCCGCTCGCGCCGGCCTGGCCGAGCATGCGCTCGATGTTCTTCTTGCGATCGGCCTCGCGCTGCTGCGCCTGGCGCTCCTCGAGAGCCTGCTGCTTCTTCTGCGCTTCGAGTTCCCTTTGCTTCTGCAGCTGTTGCTGGCGTTGCGTCTCGGCGGCGAGCCGTTCGGCCTCGGCCTTCTTGCGCTGTGCCTCGCGCTCGGCAGCTTCCTGCTCCTTGCGCGCCTTCTCGACCCGGGCCTTCTCGATCGCGATCTGCGCGTCGGGTACTGGCGCCGGTGGCGGCGTCTCGGCCTTCGGTGCGGGCTTGACGACCGGCGGCGCTGCCGGCCTGGATTCGATCACCGGCTCGGGTTCGACGGCACGTGGCGCGGCTGCCTGCGGCACCGCGGCCCACAGTTCGGCCTGCTGCGCCTCGGGCGTCCGGCTGCGCCAGCTGACACCGAACGCGATCGCGACGATGAGCCCGGCGTGCACCAGCAGCGACAGCCCGACGCCACGGCCGGTGGCGCCCGGCGCGCGCGGTATCAGTGCGTCGCGAGACAAGGTGCGGGACGTCACCTCAAGGGCTCCACCACCCGACCCGCGGACCGCCGCGCATGGTCCGACGAAATGGGGATCCGCTCACGGCGCGCTGCGAAGTCTGCGGATACCCAATGCCGACCGGGTTTGAGATTCCGTTGTCTGCCGAGAGCAGACTGCCGGACGATTGGCGCTCGCGGAGGTTTCATTTCAGGCGCCGCTGTTCTTCACCGCCAGGCCCACGCGCTGCACGCCGGCACGCTGCAGCGTGTCCATCACCTTCACGACGGCTTCGTACTTCACGGTGCGATCGGCCGAGATCACCACCGGCGTTTCCGCGTTGCCCGCCTGCGCCTCGAGCACCCGCGCCTTCAGCCTCGCCAGCGGCAGCACCGCGCCTTCGCTCTTGCCGTCGACGCGCACGCGCAGCGCTTCGTCGACCCCGACGATCACCTCCACCACGTGCTCGGGGCGTTGCCGGCTCTTGCCCACCGACGGCAGGTCGACGAGGCCGGTGGTGATCAGCGGCGCGCTGACCATGAAGATGATCAGCAGCACCAGCATCACGTCGATGAAAGGCACCATGTTGATCTCGCTGATCGTGCGCCGGTGCGATCCGGTGCGGCGGCTGAGTGTGGCCATGGCGATCGGCGATTCCGGGTTCAGCGCGGCGTTGCGGCGGCCGGCGCGGCCACCTGGCCCGCGTTGCGCTGCAGGATGTTCGAGAACTCCTCGATGAAGGTCTCGAGCTGGATCGCGATGCGGTCGATGTCGCGCGCGAATCGGTTGTAGGCGATCACCGCGGGAATCGCCGCGAAAAGGCCGATCGCGGTGGCGACGAGCGCTTCGGCGATGCCCGGCGCCACGGTGGCGAGCGTCACCTGCTGCAGGTTCGACAAACCGATGAAGGCGTGCATGATGCCCCACACCGTTCCGAACAGGCCCACGTACGGCGACACCGAGCCCACCGAGGCGAGGAACGACAGGTTCGACTCGATGACGTCGAGCTCGCGCTGGTAGCTCGCTCGCATCGCGCGCCGTGCGCCGTCGAGCAGCGTGCTGCCGTCGGCGACGCGGCGCTCCCGCAGCTTCAGGAATTCGCGCATGCCGGAGGCGAAGATGCGCTCCATCGGCGAGGAGTCGGCCTTCTGCGACGCGCTGGCGTAGAGGTCGTTCAGGTTCTTGCCGGCCCAGAACTCGCGTTCGAACTCGTCGTTGCCGGCGCGCAGGCCGCGCAAGGCGAACAGCTTGCCGAAAATGACGCTCCAGCTCGACAGCGAGACGAGGAGCAGACCGGCCATGACGATCTGCACGACGAGGCTCGCGTGCAGCACGAGGGTGATGATGGAGAGGTCCTGGTTCATGGGGGAGCGGCTGGCAGAACCAGCGGAATGCGGCGCGGGCGCAGCGTCGCGGCATCGACGCAGCCGATGCGTATCGTGCCCTCGGCCAGCGATTCGCCGCCGCGCAGCGCCTGCTGGGCGATCAGCATCGTCGCGCGGCCAGCCTCGAGCAGCTCGACGGTCACGTCGAGCTGGTCGTCGAGCCGGGCCGGGCGCAGGTAGCGGATGTGGGTCTCGGCGACGATGAAGATCGCGCCGGTCTCTTCGCGCAGGCGCTGCTGCGAGTGGCCGAAGGAACGCAGCCATTCGGTGCGCGCGCGCTCGAAGAACTTCAGGTAGTTGGCGTAGAACACGACGCCGCCTGCGTCGGTGTCCTCCCAGTACACGCGCAGCGTGTGCCTGAAGGGCGACGGTTCGGGGGAGGACGACATCGGCACGTGCTATGGCTCAGCGGCGGATTATGCGGGAGCGCCTGGCTTGCCGCAGGCTCCAGCACTCAGGGACCGAAATGGTGTGACACCACCGCCGGCTGCCCCGCGGCAATCTCGACGCTCACGTCGTGCGCCGGCGCGTCGCCGTGGCGCAAGGTCACCGTGTGCCGCCCTTCGGGCAGCGCCAGTTGCGTCAGCGGCGGGGTGGTGCCGACGCCGATACCGTCGACCTCGACCTCTGCCGATGGGCTGGCGTCGAGCAGCAGCAAGCCCTTGGCCAGCGTTGGTGGCGCGGGCGTCAACACGCTGGCGCGCATGCCGCGCGACGACAGCGCGACCCAGCCGGCTGCCACGGCAAGCAGTACCGTCGCCGCGCCGCCCAGCCAGCGCCGGCGCGATGCACTTGGCGGCGGCGTCGAGCGCTCGGACGGGGTCTCGCGCGTGCCCAGCCAGTGCCGCAGGTCGCGCGCCATCGCGGCGGCCGACGGATAGCGGCCTTCGCGATCGGTGGCCATGGCGCGCACGGCGATCTGGGCCAGCGCCTTCGGCACCACCGGGTTTACATCGTTCGCGGGCGGCGGGTGCTGCTCCAGCACCGCGCGGTGGATCTCGGCCAGCGAATCGCCGCGAAACGGGCGCTCGCCGGTCAGCAGCTCGTACATCACCACCCCGAGCGAGAACACGTCGCAGCGCGCGTCGACCGCCTGCTGCAGCACCTGCTCCGGCGCCATGTAGTAGGGCGAGCCACCGGAGATCTCCTGCTCGGCCGGCGCGTCGTGGCCCCGCGTCACGCGCGCGATGCCGAAGTCGAGCACGCGCGGCTGCGTGCGGCCGACCATGAAGATGTTGGCCGGCTTGATGTCGCGGTGGACCACGCCGTGCGAGTGCGCATAGGCCAGCGCCTCGGCCACGGCGAGCAGGAGCTGTGCCGCCTGTTTCGGCGTCGGCTGCCAGCCTTCGACGCGCATCTGGCGCAGGTCGACCCCCTTGAGAAGCTCCATCGCGATGTAGGCATTGCCGTCGCTGAGGCCGGCGTCGAAGACGGTGACGATGTGCGGGTGCGACAACCCGGCGGCGGCGCGCGCCTCGTTGAGGAAGAGCGCGTTGAACGACTCGCGCTCTGCCGCCGGTACCTGCAGGTTGAGCGTCTTGATGGCGACCAGGCGCGACAGCGTCGGGTCGTGCGCCGCATACACGGTACCGAGGCCCCCCTCGCCGATGCGGTACTTCAGTGCGTAGCGGTCGATCTGCCCGATGCTCGGCAGCTCGGCCGGGGTGCGGCTCGGCGGGTTGGTCGGAAACACCGCGCGCGGCCCGGCAACCACGTTCCTGTCGCTCTCGCTCCAGGCCGACATCCCGGGCAGGTTGGCCTGCGGGCCGGGCGTGGGGTCTTCCGGCAACGTGTCGCCAGGGGCTTGAAGGGGGTCGGGACGCTCTGTCACCGCCGGAACCCGCGTCTCAGAGCGCCTGCGCCAGGCGCCGTACGGCCTCTTGCAACTGCGCCATCGCGCTCGCATAGGAGAAGCGCACGAAGCGCTCGCTGCCGTCGCGCCCGAAGTCGCGTCCGGGCGTGATCGCCACATGGGCGCGGCGCATCATGTCGAAGCAGAAGTCCCAGCTGTTGGCCGAGTGCGCGGAACAGTCGGCCCAGGCGTAGAAGGCGCCGTCGGGCATCACCGGCACACGCAGGCCGAGCTTGTCGAGTGCCGGCACCAGGAAGTCGCGCCGGGCATGGAACTCCGCGCGGCGGCGTTCGTACTCGAAGAGGGTTTCGTCGTCGAAGCAGGCCAGCGCGGCCCGTTGCGCCAGCGTCGACGGGCAGATGTAGAGGTTCTGCGCCAGCTTCTCGATCGGCGCCACCAGCGCTTCCGGCACCACCATCCAGCCGAGCCGCCAGCCGGTCATGCAGAAGTACTTCGAGAAGCTGTTGATGGCGATCACGTCGTCGAACTGTGCGCCGTTGTGCATCAGGGCGCTGTGCCCGTAGGTGTCGTCGAAGCTCAGCGCGAGGTAGATCTCGTCGACCAGCGTGAAGCCGCCACGCGCGCGTACCGACTGGGCGATGCGGCCCATCTCGGCCGGGGCGATCGAGGTGCCCGTCGGGTTCGATGGCGAGGCCAGCAGCACACCGCGCGTGCGCGGCGTCCACGCCGCGTCGACCGCTGCCGCAGTGAGCTGGAAGCGTTGCTCGGGAGATGCCGGCAGCAGGACCGGCACGCCCTCGGCGGCAGCGACGAAATGGCGATTGCAGGGGTAGCTCGGGTCGGGCATCAGCACTTCGTCGCCGTGCTCGACGAGCGCCAGGCAGGCCAATTGCAGCGCGGCGGACGCACCGGCGGTGACGATGATTCGCCCCGCGGGAACGTCGAGCCCGAAGCGCTCGCCGTACCAGTGGCTGATGCGCTGACGCAACAAGGCCTCGCCGGTGGCCTGCGTGTAGTGCGTGTGGCCGCTGTCCATGCAGCGCCTGGCCGCAGCGAGCACGGCCGGCGGGGCCGTGAAATCGGGTTCGCCGATGTTGAGGAAGATCATCGGCGAATCGGCGCAAGCCGGACTGCGGGCCAGCTCGACCGCGGCCTTGGCGCACTCCATCACGTAGAACGGGGCGATGCGGTCGAGTCGCGACGCGAGCTTCATGCAGGGTGGAAGCGCTTGCCTCAGCGGCGGGCCTGCACCTCGACGGCGCGCAGCTCGGCTGCCGCCTTGTCGAGCACGCCGTTGACGTACTTGTGGCCATCGGTGCCGCCGAAGCTCTTGGCCAGCTCGACCGCCTCGTTGATCGCCACCCGGTACGGGATGTCGATGCAGTGCTTCAGCTCGTAGACGCCGATCAGCAGCACGCCGTGCTCGATCGGCGAGAGATGACTGATCCTGCGATCCACATGGCGCACCAGCACCGCGTCGAGGTCGGCGGCCTCGACGATGCAGCCGTGCAGCAGCATGTCGAAGTGGGTCTTGTCGCACTTGTCGAAGCCATCCTGTTCGCGCATGTGCGCCTCGATCAGCGCCGGCTCGCCGCTCGACAGCAGCCACTCGTACAGCCCCTGCAGAGCGATTTCGCGCGAACGGCGGCGCGATGACTTCTGCGGCGGCCGCTTGCGCGTTGGCGCGGCACCGGCAGCGGGCGCCGCGGCAGGGGTCTTGCGGGGCTCGCCGGTCACGACAGGTCTTCCATCAGGTTGGCCATTTCCACCGCCACGCGCGCGGCATCGCGGCCCTTCTCGTCGGCGCGCGCCCGGGCCTGCGCCTCGTTCTCGACGGTGAGGATGGCGTTGGCGATCGGGATGCGGTGGTCCAGCGCGACGCGCGACACGCCCGCGCCGCTCTCGTTGGCCACCAGCTCGAAGTGATAGGTCTCGCCGCGCACGATGCAGCCCACCGCCACCAGCGCGTCGAAGCGCTCGCTGTCGGCCAGCGCGGCGAGCGCGAGCGGCACCTCCAGCGCACCCGGCACCGTCAGGTGCGTGATGTGCTCGGCGAGCACGCCGAGCACGCGCAACTCGGCGATGCAGCTTTGCACGAGCCGGGCGGTGATGGGCTCGTTGAAGCGTGCCTGCACGATCGCGATATGCAGCTCCTGCCCGTCCAGATCGACCGCCTGACCCTTGTCTGCGTCTTGCATGTCAGTGCCGCCGGGACGCCCCAAGGGACTGATGCGCCCCCTCGGGGGGCCGCGAACAAAGTGAGCGTGGGGCTTGTTTCATCCGAGGCCTGGCGAAGTCAAGCGGAAGCGGCCACGAAGCCGGTGACCTCGAGCCCGTAGCCCGCCATGCTGGGCATGCGCCGTGGGCTGCCGAGCAACTTCATGCGCCGCACGCCGAGCTCGCGCAGGATCTGCGCGCCGATGCCGTAGGTGCGCAAGTCCCGCTGGCCAGGCGAGGGAGCGCTGCGGTCGCGCTCTTGATGCAGCTGCGACAGCAGCGCCGCGGCGCTCTCGCCGCAATTGAGCAGCACCGCGACGCCGCATCCTGCGTGCTGGATCGTTGCCAGCGCGCGCGGAAGCGGCCAGGAGTGTCCGCTATGGTCCACGTCGAGCAGATCCATCACCGACAGCGGCTCGTGCACGCGCACCAGCACCTCGTCACCCGGCGTCCAGCTTCCGCGCGAGAGCGCCAGGTGCACGCCGCCGGCGCGGTCGCGGAACACATTGCAGTCGAATTCACCCTGCGGCGTCGCGAGCGGGCGCCTGCCGACGCGTTCGATCAGGGTCTCGGTGTGGCTGCGGTGCTCGATCAATGCCGCGATCGTGCCGATCTTCAGCCCGTGCTCGCGCGCGAAGACCTCGAGGTCGGGCAGGCGCGACATCGTGCCGTCGTCGTTCATCACCTCGCAGATCACGGCCGCGGGCGTCAGCCCGGCCATCGCCGCGAGGTCGCAGCCGGCCTCGGTGTGGCCGGCGCGCATCAGCACGCCGCCGTCGTCGGCCTGCAGCGGGAAGATGTGTCCTGGCTGTACCAGGTCGCTCGCCCGTGCGTCGCGCGCCACGGCGGCCTGCACGGTGCGCGCGCGGTCGGCCGCCGAGATGCCCGTCGTCACGCCGCTGGCGGCCTCGATCGAGACGGTGAACGCGGTGCCGTGCTGGGCGCCGTTGCGTGCTGTCATCGGCGGCAGATGCAGGCGCTCGCAGCGCTCGCGCGTCAGTGTCAGGCAGATCAGCCCGCGGCCGTAGCGGGCCATGAAGTTGATCGCCTCGGCCGAGACGTGTTCGGCCGCCATCACGAGGTCCCCTTCGTTCTCGCGATCTTCCTCGTCGACGAGGATCACCATGCGGCCGGCGGCGAGTTCGGCAACCAGCTCGGGAACAGGGGAAATGGCCATCCGTGGATTGTAGGCGGCGCCCTCGACGGCGCGGGCTGAAACAGCGCGCCGTACCGGCGGGCAGCCAGGCGTCACCCGACCGGCAGCGTCGCGACGAGGCGCGAGTCGGTCAGTGCGGCGGTCCGGTGGTGAACGATGGCGCGGTACTCGGCCGAGCCGATCATCTCCATGAACGCCTCCTTCGACGGGTATTGCACGAGCAGCACCTCGTCCCACTCCTCGCCAGCGGGCGCGATCAGCGCGGCGTGCGCGCGGCCGAGCCACAGCAGCTTGCCGCCGACCGCGTCGAGCAGCGGCAACACCTGGCGCGAGTACTCGGCGTAGGCGGCGCGGCCGCTGCATGGCGCCTGTGCGTCGGCATCGCGGTAGGCGGCCTCGGCGCGGAAGCGCAGCAGGTTGAGCATCACGATCGGCTTGCCGCCCGGCAACTGCTGCTGGAAGCGCCCGAGGCTCGCGCGCGTGGGATCGATGGCGGGGATGGGCGAGGGCATGCGGAACCTCCGGGGTCGGGTGTGGATTCAGGGCAATGGTTCGCAGCGGAAGGTGCGGCGCGCCGGCTCGAGCATGGCCTTCTCCGTCGCATAGTCGCCGACCAGCACGCGCATCAGCACCAACCCCTTGTCGCTGGGTGCGACGACGACGCGCGCACCCGGCGGCATGACCGTCCCTGCCGGCGCGCGCTGCATGCCGACGAGCAGCAGGTCGAGCGGCTGCCCGGCCAGCTGGCGATCATTGACGACGAAGAAGTTGTCCGAGTTCGCTGCGTAGGCTGCGACCGACCAGTAGCCGCTCAGGCGCGGGTCGGCCTGGATGCGCAGCGGCCGGCGCGACACGTCGAACACGCAGGTCGCGTACAGCAGGTCGGGGCTGGGCATCACGATGCGGCGCTGCGTGGCGTCGGTCATCGGAGGGAAGTAGACGCGCTCGGTGGAACCGGGGCTGCCGAGCTGCGCCGGGGTCGTGCTCAGCACCTTGCGCATGATCAACCGCGGAATCGCCCACACGACGAGCAGGTGCGTGCCCGCCGCGATCGCGAGCAGCGCCAGCGTGCCTTGCCACCTGCGCCGGGTCATGGGCAGGCTCCGACGCGCTCGATGCTGGGCGGCACGAGTACCGAGGGCGTGGCGACGAGCGCCGGCCCGGGGTTGTACAGGCGCAGCGTGAACATCAGTCCGCGGTCGCCCGGCGTGGGCAGCCAGTGGGTCGGCGTCGCGGCGCCGGGCGGGTTCGGGTCATTCGGCCCGGTGAGCAGCGCGAAATGTCCCTTCGCATCCAGCTGCGCAGTGCTGCCGTTGAGGCTGTAGCGATGGGCCTCGTTCGGGAACAGGAAGAAGTCGTCGGCATAGGCGGTGATGCTCCACCACCGCGCCGGCGGCGGCGTCCCTTCGATCCGGTAGCCGCAGCCCGAACGCAGCGGCCGCCCGGCGTCGTCGCGGTCGGCCACGTAGTACAGCGTCTCTTCGCGCGACAGGGCGAGCAGTCCGCCGACGGCGACTCGCGCCCTCGTATACGGATCGGCGTCGACGCTGCCCGTGACGGTGCTCGTCTTCCATGCACCGGCCCGCACCGACTGCGCCGACCACGGGTTCTTCAGCACCAGCCACGCCGACGCGGCTCCGAGGGCGATGCCGCCGACAACGATGCCCGCGGCAACCCACGCGCGCGGCCAGCACGGTGCCGCCTGCCCGCCGGCAAGGATGGATGGCTTGGCTGGGACGCGATCGGCGTTCACTGCGGGTGCCCTTCCCTGTGGGCGATCGCGATCGTATGCGATCCTCGGCCCGGGCCGCACAATGCGTGCGCGAAGCAAGATGCCCTATCACGCCGCAGCGACCGACATGTCGAACTCGACGCCCTTTCGCACCCGCACGGTTCGCCTCGCCGTGCTGGGCAACCTTTGCGGCGCCGTCCTCACGTTCGCCTATTTCCGTTTCGTCGACCCGGCTGCGATCGACGCCGCGACGCCCGTGAGGGCGGGCGAGATCGCCTACTTCGTGCTCGGCTTCGCGCTGCTGTTCGCGATCGGTCGGGGCGTATCGGCGCGGTGGTCGGCGCCGCTGGCGCTGGCGCGAACAACGCCGCCGGCCGGGCCGGCCGGCGAACTGGCGCGCCGGCGCATGCTGCTGCTGCCGGGCTTCGTCGCGCTGCTGAACTGCTGCGTCTGGATCGTCGCGGGCATCGTCTGGGGCGTTGCCTGGCCGCTGCTGGGCGGCAACTTCGTGCTCGAGCAGTCGCTGCGCCAGGTCTTCGGCATCACCTTCGTCGCCGGGCCGTTTGTCGCCGCGATCATCTTCTTCGGCATCGAGCGCATCGTGCGCGGCGAGTTGCCGCGCCTGTTTGCGGGCCGCGAGCTGAGCGCCGTACGCGTTCCGCAGCTTCGCGTGCACACACGAATGCTCGCGGTGTTCCTGCTCGTCGGCCTGCTGCCGCTGGCGGTGCTGTCGGTGGCCGCGTTGACGCGCGCCAACGCGCTGCTCTCGGCCGATGCACAGGCTGCGGCGGCCATTGTCTACAACCTGAACGCCGTGGTCGTCGTGCTGGCGTTGGGCGGGCTGCTGCTTGCGGTCGCGTTGGCGGCGCTCGTCGCGTCAAGCATCGCCGAGCCCTTGCGCCAGGTGCAGGAGGCGATGTCGCAGGTGCGGCTGGGTCGGTTCGACGCGCACTGCGCCGTCGTCTCGAATGACGAGATCGGCGCCGTCGCCGAAGGCTTCAACCGCATGGTCCAGGGGCTGCGCGAGCGCGAGACGATCCGCGAGACCTTCGGCAAGTACGTGAGCCCCGAAGTGCGCGACGAAATCCTCGCCGGCCGCGTCACGGGCGCCGGCGCGCAGCGCGAGGTCACGATCCTGTTCTCCGATCTGCGCGACTTCACGCCCTGGGTCGAGGCGAGTCCGCCAGCCGAGGTGGTGGCCGACCTGAATGCCTACTTCAGCGAGATGGACGCCGCGATCCGCGCCCACGGCGGCCTGGTGCTGCAGTTCATCGGCGACGAGATCGAGGCCGTGTTCGGTGCGCCGATCGAGGACCCGCGCCATGCCGACCGGGCCGTGGCGGCGGCACGCGAGATGGGCGCCCGGCTCGACGCCTGGAACGCGGCGCGCCGCGCGGCCGGCAAGCACACGCTGCGCCACGGCATCGGCATCCACACCGGCACGGTGATCGCCGGCAACATCGGCAGCAGCGAGCGGCTGTCGTATGCGCTGGTCGGCGACGCGGTGAACGTCGCGTCGCGCATCCAGTCTCTGAACAAGGACTTCGGTACCCACGCGCTGGTCAGCGGCGCGACGCAGGCGCGGCTCGCCTCGGGCGACGGGCTCGAAGCGCTGCCGGCCGTGCGCGTCAAGGGGCGCAGCGCCGAGGTCGCCGTGTTCGCGCTGGTCTGAGCGCGGTGTCAGCCGAGGCTCAGCATGCGTTCGACGTAGCGCGCGATCAGGTCGATCTCGAGGTTCACGCGCTGCCCGGGCTCGAGCAGGCCGAGCGTCGTGCCCTGCAGCGTATGCGGGATCAGGTTGATGCTGAACTCGCAGCCGTCGGTCACATCGCTGACGCGGTTGACGGTCAGGCTGACGCCGTTGACAGTGATCGAGCCCTTGTACGCAAGAAAGCGCGCCAGCGCGGCCGGCGCCAGCACGCACAGCTCCCACGATTCGCCATGCGCCGCGAAGCGGGTCACGCGCCCGATGCCGTCGACATGGCCGCTGACCAGGTGCCCGCCCAGGCGGTCGTGCGCGCGCAGGGCCTTCTCCAGGTTCACCGCGCCGGGTTGGTCGAGGCCGGCCGTCTTGGCGAGGCTTTCGGCCGAGATGTCGATCGTGAAGCGACTGCTCGCCGCGTCGAATGAGGTCAGCGTCATGCACGCACCGTTGAGCGCGATGCTGTCGCCGGGCTGCGCGTCGTCCAGGTAGCCGGCGGGCGCCTGCAGCGTGAGGCGCTTGCCGAACGAAGCGTCACCGCCCAGCGGCGCTGCGGCAGTGATCTGGCCGATGCCCGTGACGATGCCGGTGAACATGGCGCGATTGTCGCAGCGTCAGCGGGCGGTCTCGCTGGCCGGCCGCAGCAGCAGCCGCAGATCGTCGCCGACGCGATCGACGGCATGAAAGCGCAGCGCGACGGCGTCGGCGAGCGTCTGCAGCGGGCCGAAGTCAGCCAGGCTGCGCCCGCTGCCGAGCAGCTTCGGTGCCATGTAGACCAGCCACTCGTCGACCAGGCCTTCGCGAACGAACGAGCCATTGAGTTTGCTGCCTGCTTCGACGTGCAGTTCGTTGATGCCGCGCCTGCCCAGGTCCTGCAGCATCGCTCGCAGGTCGACCTTGGCGCCCGGCCCTGGCACCAGCGCGACCTCGGCGCCGCGCGCCTGCAGTGCGGCGACACGCTCGGCTGCTGGTTCCGCGGCATAGACGAGCACGGTGCCCGGGGCATCGAGGATGCGCGCCCCCGGTGGCATGGCCAGCCGCGAGTCGACGACGACGCGCAGCGGCTGGCGGGCCGTGGCGACGAGCCTCACGTCCAGCCGCGGGTTGTCGTCGAGCACGGTACCGACGCCGGTCAGCACCGCGCCGGCCCGCTTGCGCCAGGCATGGCCGTCGGCGCGTGCGGCCTCGCCAGTGATCCATTGGCTGGCGCCGTTCTCGAGCGCGCTGCGCCCGTCGAGCGAGACCGCAGCCTTCATGCGCAGCCACGGCCGGCCGCGCTCCATGCGCGAGAAGAAGCCGATGTTGAGCTCGCGCGCTGCATCGGCGAGCAGCCCGACCTCGACCGCGATGCCTGCGGTACGCAGCCGCGCAAGCCCCAGGCCGGCGACCAGCGGGTTCGCGTCGCCCACCGCGACGACGACTCGCGCCAGGCGCGCGGCGATCAGCGCATCGCAGCAGGGCGGCGTGCGGCCGTGGTGCGAGCAGGGCTCCAGGCTGACATAGGCGGTGCCGCCGGACACCGTGCCGCCGCTCGCCGCGGCGTCCTGCAGCGCCATGACTTCGGCATGTGCGGCGCCGACCCGCTGCGTGTGGCCGCGGCCGATCACGCGGCCATCGACCGCGGTGATCACGCAACCGACGCGCGGATTGGGATCGCTCAGCCCCACGGCCTGCTGCGCCAGCGCCAGTGCCTCGCGCATCAGGATGGTGTCGGCGGCGCTGAAGGAGGCGGCCGGGGAGTCGGGCATGTTCGGCGCGGGGGAGTACCGCTGCGGTCGGGGTTGGCGCGATTGTCCTTCACCGGCGGCCGGCGGTTCGCTCATGGAGGCGTCAACGGTGGGCGCGGCAGCGTCAACGCGCCCGACAGCGCGGGGTCGTGGCCGGCGATCAGTGTGGCCAGGCGCAATTGCTGTGCGACGCCGCGGCGGCAGGCGCCAGCGCAGCGTAGGGGTTGGCGCGTGCCGCCTCGTTCGGTGACCAGACACCGGCGGCAGAGTCGCCCCAGTGGCCGGCGCGCCGCAGGTCGCGCGCCACCAGATCGGTTGCGGTGCGCAAGTGCTGCATCAGCCGCGCCTCGAGCAACAGCGAGCGATGCTCGCGCAGGTGGGTCGTCAGCAGCATCGTGCCACTGGCGACGACCACCAATCCGAGCGCCAGGCCGACCAGCAATTCGACCTGCGTCAGCCCGCGCTGGGCCCTGCGGTTCACTGATTCCAGCATTTGCGATTCGCCTGTTCGTCGTTCGTCGCTGCCTCGGTCTCGCCCGATCGGTAGCTCACGTTGCCCGACTCGATGCCGAGCAACAGGTATCGGCGCGCGCGGTCGCGTGCCTGGGCTTCGATGGCCTGGGCAACGGCCACGTGGCCGGTGGTCGACGGGTCAACCACGCTGAGAAGGTAGTGGCGGCCGGGCACCGCGCTCGCCACACCGACTTCGGCCAGCGTGCCGTAGCGGGCGCTGCCGGAACGCCAGCGTTCCTGCGCCTGCTGCAGTTGCAGCATCGCGACCATCGCCTCGGTGCGGCGAACCTTCTGCAGCACGCCGCTGAAGCTCGGGTAGGCGATCGACGCGAGGATGCCCGAGATCGACGTGGCGATCATCAGCTCGACCAGTGTGAATCCGGTGGCACGGCGGCGGGTGCATAGCGGGGAATTCATCGCGACTCTCCTCGTTCAGCAGGGGCGATAGCCGGGCAGCAGGCCTTCGGGCGAGCAGGAGCGCACGCGGCCCATGATGTTCACGACGTGGTGGATCGCCCCCTGCCTGCCGGTGACGCGCGCAGTGCCGGCGGGGGTGCTCGTGCCGTGCAGCGGATCGAACAGGATCGAGCTGGCGCTGGCCTGCACCGCGACGTGTTGCGAGGCAGGCAGCCAGACGGTCTTGATCTGTTGGGCGCCATCGACGCATGCCGCCGGCGCCGGGCGGCCGCAGCTGCACTGCGCCCTGGCGCCGGTGTGGATCACGTAGCAACTGCCGGCAGCGTTGGCGTGAAAGCTCAGGCGCACCGGTCCGTTGCGTGCCACGGCCTCGGTACGCACGGTTTGCAGATCGGTGGCGAGCTGCGCCGCCACGCCTTCAAGGCGCTTCCTCGCGACGAGGCCCTGGAAGCCGGGTGCTGCCGTCGAGACGGCGATCGCGATGAGGGTCATCGCCACGGCCGCTTCGATCAGCGTGACGCCGCGTTGCGATTCGGGGTGCTTGTTCATGTGTGCCTCGTTCCATGGAACCGTGCACACACTCTAGGAAAACAGCACCGATTGCGCGTCCCCTTGACGGGGGAAGGGCGCTCCAAACGTGGAGGGCCCCCTTCTGGGGGTGCGCGTCTCAGCGGGTCGGCTGGCGCAAGATCAGATGTCGCGGATCAGCTGGCGGAACTCGTCCACGTCCTCGAAGCTGCGGTAGACCGAAGCGAATCGCACATAGGCCACCTTGTCGATGCGCTTCAGCTCGCGCATCACGAGCTCGCCCAGGCGGGCGCTCGTCACCTCGCGCGCTCCGCTGTTGAGCAGGCGGTCCTGGATGCGCTCGACAGCGGCGTCGATCTGCTCCACGCTGACCGGGCGCTTGTGCAACGCCAGCTTCATCGACGCGCGGACCTTGGCGAGGTCGAAATCGGCCCGCGTGCCGTCTTTCTTGACGACCGAGGGCAGCGCGATCTCGGCCCGCTCGTAGGTCGTGAAGCGCTTGTCGCACGAGAGGCAGCGCCGCCGTCGACGCACCACGTCGCCTTCGTCGGACTCGCGCGTCTCTACGACCTGGGTCTCGTTGTGGCTGCAGAACGGACACCGCATGCCGTGCTTCTCGTGTCAGCCGAGTGCGCTCGCCGATGTCGGTTCGACGCAGACTCTAGCGGTAGACCGGAAAGTCGCGCGTCAGCGCGGCAACCTTGACCCGTACCGCGGCCAGGTTGGCCTCGTCATGTGGGCGATCGAGCACGTCGGCGATCAGGTTGGCCGTGAGGCGAGTTTCGGCTTCAGCGAACCCGCGCGTCGTCAAGGCTGGCGTTCCCAGACGTATGCCGCTGGTCACCATCGGTCGCTGCGGGTCGTTCGGGATGCCGTTCTTGTTGCAGGTCATGTGCGCCGCGCCCAGCACCGCCTCGGCCTCCTTTCCGGTCAGGCCCTTGGGACGGAGGTCCACGAGCATCACGTGGCTTTCGGTGCGTCCGCTGACGATGCGCAGCCCGCGCTCGATCAGCGTTTCGGCGAGCACGACGGCGTTCTTCGCCACCTGCTGCTGATAGGCCTTGAACTCGGGTGCCAGCGCCTCCTGGAAGGCAACGGCCTTCCCGGCGATCACGTGCATCAGCGGCCCGCCCTGGATGCCGGGGAAGATCGCGCTGTTGATCTGCTTGGCGACGTGATCCTTCATCAGGATGATGCCGCCGCGTGGGCCGCGCAGGCTCTTGTGGGTGGTCGAGGTCACCGCATCGGCGAACGGCACCGGGTTCGGGTAGACGCCGGCAGCGATCAGCCCAGCGTAGTGGGCCATGTCGACCATGAAGAAGGCGCCGATGTCCTTGGCGACTTTCCCGAAGCGCTCGAAGTCGATGCGCAGGCTGTAGGCCGATGCGCCGGCGATGATCAGCTTGGGTTTGTGCTCGTGGGCGAGCCGCTCCATCGCGTCGTAGTCGATTGCCTCGTCGGCATCGAGCCCGTAGCTGACCACTTTGAACCACTTGCCGCTCATGTTCAGCGGCATGCCGTGCGTGAGATGGCCGCCTTCGGCCAGGCTCATGCCCATGATCGTGTCGCCCGGCTGCAGCAGGCCGAAGAACACCGCCTGATTGGCCTGCGAGCCGGAGTTGGGTTGCACGTTGGCGTGCGCTGCGCCGAACAGCGTCATCACGCGGTCGATGGCGAGTTGCTCGACCACGTCGACGTTCTCACAGCCGCCGTAGTAGCGTTTGCCGGGGTAGCCCTCGGCGTACTTGTTGGTGAGTTGGCTACCTTGCGCGGCCATCACGGCGGGCGAGGTGTAGTTCTCCGACGCGATCAGCTCGATGTGCTGTTCCTGGCGCAGGTTCTCGGCCTGGATGGCAGCCCAGACCTCGGGGTCGATGCGGGCGATCGTGGATTGGGTGCGATCGAACATGGCTGGCAGTCCTCTTCAGGGTTGAAGCCCCTCGCGCTCGCGTTGCGGATTGCATGCGAAAGGAGGGCTGCCCAGGCGAACGGCGGAGCGGCGACTGCCGTCCGCGCTCCACGGTGGTTCACCACCTCGGGCTTCCAAAGCGGGAGGCCCTATCGCCAGTCGCGCGGCAGGCGAAGTGTAGCGCCTGTGCCTGTCCTGCCCGGCCGACGCCGCCGGACGCGACGGCGTCGCGCAGAAGGGCTAGCGAAGTAGCGCCACCCGCTCGGGCAACGGGTGCTCGTCGGCCTTGGCGGGCGGAGCATCCAGCAGTGGTTTGGCAACAGGATTTGGGACATTCAGCGGGGCGGTCGCGGGTACGGTCTTGCCCCCTGCGACATGCTTCAGGTAGCCTTGTTCGACGAGCACCTTGCTGGCGTAGCCGTTGTCGTCCACCTGGTTGGCGGCGCCGACGTAGAAGCGCAGACCGGCCTCGACGCTGCCGGCGCGGGTAATGCACTCCTTGAGCACCTGTACGCCGACCTTGAGGTTGGTCACGGGGTCGAAAGCGGCCAGGATGCCGCCAAAGCGCTCGTACTTCTGGTCGTGCACCCGCGTCATCACCTGCATCAGGCCCTGCGCGCCGACCGAGCTCTGGGCGAATGGGTTGAAGCTCGACTCGATGGCCATGATGGCCAGTATCAACGTCGGGTCGACGCCGACCCGCGGCCCCACGGTCCACGCCTCCTGCACCAGGCGGCTGACCGGTTCCGGCGCCACGTGGTAGCGCCGCGCGAGCCACTGCGCCACGGCAGCCTGCTGCCGGTTGAGTTCGCTCGGGTCTGTCGCCGTGGCGCGGCTGATGGCGTCGGGTTCTGCCAGCGGAGCCTCCTCGATCTCCGCCGGTTCGGCGCGCGCCTCGTGCCTTGCCTGCAGCCAGTCCAGCGCCGTGGTTTCGATGTCTTGCCGCAGGTCGGCTCGGCTGAAAACGAACAGGGCGACAGTCACCACGACCAGGCCCAGTAGCGCGAGACTGTTGTGGCTGATCTCGAGCAGGCCATTGCCTACGTCGCGCAGGAATACCGACACCGACCCGGTGCAGGCATCGCGCGCGGCGCATGCCTTGATACGTATTCGGTCTTGCAGGGCCATGACACTCCTTCCAGTGCCGCCGCTGCCAGCATCGAGCGTCTGGTTTGACGCCTCGGATGCGGATACGACGGCGATAATCTGTTGCGGTGCGCGGCAGGACAGGGCTTCGGGGCCCGCCAACGATACCGCCATTGGCCCGCCCAAACTACGGCTTCATCGCGAGAGCCGGGGGCGGGTAATCCCTAGGCAGGGATCAAACTGGCCGGATTCTAGGAAGAGTTTTCATAACCAGTCAAGTATTAAGAATGCTGTAGTAATCATGATTGCGTATGAAATATCGTGACCTGCGCGACTTCATGAGCGCCCTGGAGCCGGCCGGTGAGCTCGTGCGGGTCGCGCAGCCAGTGTCTGCGCGGCTCGAGATGACGGCGCTGAGCGACCGCATGTTGCGCGCAGATGGTCCGGCGCTGCTCTTCGAGCACCCAGTCGGTTACAAAATTCCTGCCTTGACAAACCTGTTCGGCAGTCCGCGACGGGTGGCGCTGGGCATGGGCGCCCGCGAGGTGGGCGAGCTGCGCGACGTGGGTCGGGTGCTGGCCAGCCTGAAGGAGCCCGACCCGCCGAAGGGGCTCAAGGATGCCGGCAAGCTTCTGCAAATGGCCCGGGCGCTTTGGGATATGAAGCCAGCGTCGGTGAGGAACCCAGCGTGCCAGGAGTCCGTGTTCGTGGGCGCCGAGGTCGACCTGGGCCAGCTTCCGGTGCAGACCTGCTGGCCCGGCGACGCCGGACCGCTGATCACCTGGGGGCTCGTGGTCACGCGCGGACCGCAGGGCGGTGCCAACCCGAATCGACGGCAGAACCTGGGCATCTATCGCCAGCAGGTGATCGGACCGCGGCAGACCGTCATGCGCTGGCTGGCGCATCGCGGTGGCGCCCTCGATTTTCGCGATTTCGCGCTCGCCAACCCCGGCCAGCCATTTCCGCTGGCGGTGGCGCTGGGAGCCGACCCGGCCACCATTCTTGGCGCTGTGACGCCGGTGCCCGACACGCTCTCCGAGTACCAGTTCGCCGGCCTGCTGCGCGGTAGCCGTACCGAGTTGGCCGACAGCGGTGTCGGCGAGGGCGGCCTGATGCTGCAGGTGCCGGCCAGTGCGGAGATCGTCCTCGAAGGGTCCATTTCCACCGCGCCGGCCGGATTCGTCGGCCAGAGCGAGCACGGCGTGGCGCTGAAAGAACTCGGCGGCTACCTGCACGCGCTCGAGGGGCCGTTCGGCGATCACACCGGCTACTACAACGAGCAGGACTGGTTTCCGGTGTTCCAGATCGACCGCATGACGCAGCGCCGCGACCCGATCTATCACTCCACCTACACCGGCAAGCCGCCCGATGAGCCGGCCGTGCTGGGCGTGGCGCTGAACGAGGTGTTCGTGCCGATCCTGCAGAAGCAGTTTCCCGAGATCGCTGACTTCTACCTGCCCCCCGAAGGCTGCAGTTATCGGCTGGCGATCGTGTCGATCCGCAAGAGCTTCCCGGGGCACGCCAAGCGGGTGATGTTCGGTGTGTGGAGCTTCCTGCGCCAGTTCATGTACACGAAGTTCATCGTCGTGACCGACGACGACGTGAACATCCGTGACTGGAAGGACGTGATCTGGGCGCTTAGCACCCGCATGGACCCGGTGCGCGACACGACGCTGGTCGAGCACACCCCGATCGACTACCTCGACTTCGCCTCGCCGGTCAGCGGGCTGGGCGGCAAGATGGGGCTGGACGCCACCCACAAGTGGCCCGGCGAAACGGAACGTGAATGGGGGCGTCCGATCGCGATGGATGTCGCCGTGCAGCGGCGGGTCGAAGTTGTTTTCGAGAACTTGTTGGGGCAGATCAATCAGCAGCGCAGCTCGGTCGGAAAACCCCCCTTGTCATGATGAGGCGAACCGCTTAGCGTCAGCTTGCCTGAATGCAGGCACTTTCCCCGGCGCAGTCTCTGCGCCAGAGGAGCCCCAGACCCAACATCCTCCGGAGCTCCGAACCGGTGGCGTGAGTCACCCGCCCCTCCCACCGCTCGTCGGTCGGGAGGGGTTTGTCATTGGAGGGTCCCTGAGGCACCGAGCAATCGGCCAAGCCGCTCACACAGCAACGCGCCCTCATGCGCCTCGAGCCCGACGATCTGGAGGGCCGGGACGGCGAGCCGCGAGCTCGGCCTGTGGTCGTCAGGGTCCGAGCAGATCGACCTCGAACAGCAACGTCGCGTTGGGCGGGATCACGCCACCGGCCCCACGTGCGCCGTAGCCGAGAACGGCCGGGATCACGAGCAGGCGCGTGCCGCCCACCCTCATGCCCTGCACGCCTTCGTCCCAGCCGAGGATCACTTCGCCGCCGCCGAGGCTGAACTCGAACGGGTCGTCGCGGTCCTTGCTCGAGTCGAACTTGGCACCCCTGACGCCATCGTTGTAGAGCCAGCCCGTGTAGTGCACGCTGACCTGCTGGCCGGCACGTGCTTCGGCGCCGGAACCGATGGCCGTGTCTTCATATTGCAGGCCGGAGGGGGTGGTGATCATGAACGCGGGTCCAGTGGGGTTGCGACGGTGCGCATCATGCCATCGTCGGCACACCATCGCACGCGCCAAAGCGTCGCCGCTTCGGCCAGCCAGTCGCCGAGGGACTGTGTCGCACAGACGATTCCCAGTAGCGCACCGGCGCTTCGCAGGGCCACGATCGGATCGCTCAGATCGACGGCCTCGGCGCCGTTCTGCTTCGAGAGCTTCTCGCCGTTGGCTCCGAGCACCAGAGGTGTGTGCAGGTAACGCGGCGTGGGCAGGCCGAGCAGGCGCTGAAGGTGGATCTGGCGCGGCGTGTTGTCGGCCAGGTCTTCGCCTCGCACGACGTCGGTGATGCCCTGCGCGGCGTCGTCGACCACCACCGCCAGCTGGTAGGCCCAGAGCCCATCGGCGCGGTGCAGCACGAAGTCGCCCACCTCGTGCGCAAGGTCTTGCAGCTGCGGACCCAGGCGCCGATCGGTCCAGGCGATGCGCGTGCCATCGGCAACGCGCAGCCGCACCGAACGGCTCGGGCGATCAGCGAGTCCACCGCGCTCCGGCCGACAGGTGCCGGGATAGATCCATTCGCCGTGCCGCTGGTGCGGGCGACCGGCGGCTGCCAGCGCACGCGCGATGTCGGCGCGAGTGCAGCCGCACGGGTAGGCCTCTCCCGCGGCGACGAGCTTCGAGAGCGCAGCTTCGTACAGCGCGCCCCGATGCGACTGCCGCAATGGTGGTTCGTCGGGCAACAATCCGCAGGCGGCGAGCTGGGCCAGGATCACCGCGTCTTCACCGGCAATGCAGCGTGGCGTGTCGACATCTTCGATGCGCACCAGCCAGCGCCCGCCGTGGGCACGCGCGTCTAGCCAGCTCGCGAGCGCCGCTGCCAGCGAGCCGGCATGCAGGGGCCCGGTGGGCGACGGCGCGAAGCGGCCACGATAGAACACATTGGAGCTCAGATGATCAGCCCGGCATGTCGCTCGAGCAGCGTCGGGTACGGCTTCATCATATTTGAATGGATGCTTCAGCCCGTGTGGATGGCTCGCGCCACGACTCGCCTACAGTAAGCGCAACTTCAGGAGTGGTCGATGATCGCCTTGCGCAAGTCTTCCGAGCGTGGTTACGCCGACCACGGCTGGCTGAAGTCGTTCCACAGTTTCTCGTTCGCCGAATACCACGACCCGCGCCACATGGGCGTCGGCAACCTGCGAGTGATCAACGAAGACCGCATCGCGCCGGGCACGGGCTTCGGTACCCACGGGCATCGCGACATGGAGATCATCTCCTATGTACTTTCGGGCGAGCTGGGCCACAGGGACAGCATCGGCAACGGAGCCACGATCCGGCCCGGCGACGTGCAGCGGATGAGCGCGGGCAGCGGCATCCAGCACAGCGAGTACAACCACGCGCCTTCGGCGACTACGCATTTCCTGCAGATCTGGATCGAGCCGAATGCGCACGGCATCGTGCCTGGCTACGAGCAGACGCATTTCGCCGACGCGGAGAAACGTGGCCGGCTGCGCCTCGTGGCCAGCAGCGACGGACGGGAGGGATCGGTGACGATCCATGCCGATGCAGCGCTGTACGCCGGGCTCTTCGACGGCGCCGAGACGGCGTCGGCGCCCCTCGATGCCTCGCGCAGTGCGTATGTGTTTCTCGTTCGTGGGAGTCTGTCGGTCAATGGGTGCGCACTGCAGGCAGGCGACGCGGCGCACCTGCAGGGTGAGTCGAAACTCGAGCTTGCCGACGGCGGCGGCGCGGAGGTCCTGGTCTTCGACCTGGCCTCCTGAGCCACCGTGTCCAAGCGCCTGTGCAACCGAGCGGCGTGCAGACGGCGTTAGAGTGGCTGCATGGAAGCCGCAATGAAGGTGTTGAGCCTGCTGCCCTGGATCGACTGGGGCGCAGTCCTGGCGTTCTTCTCCGGCTGGGCCGGCTATGCCTGGTTCGCACGCCATCGGGCACTCACGCATCCGTCGATTCTCGTCAGCACCAACCGCATCCGCCGCGCCTGGATGCTTCAGGCCACCTACCGCGAGGTGCGGGTGGTCGACGGCGTGGTGATCCAGAACCTGTCGACGAGTCCGTCATTCTTTGCATCGACCACGATCCTGATCATCGGCGGCCTGCTGGCCGTACTCGGCACGACCGAGAAGGCGAGCGGGCTGGTGCGCGAGATCCCGTTCGCGGCGCTGACCAGCGCGTTGGTGTTCGACCTGAAGATCGTGCTGCTGCTCGTGATCTTCGTCTATGCGTTCTTCCGCTTCACCTGGTCGATGCGCCAGTACACCTTCGGCGCACTGCTGGTGGCGTCGGCGCCCGAGGCGAGCGTGTTCGAAGAACAGGGCTTCGCCTCTCGTGACGCCTTTGCCGACCGTGCCGGGCGCGTCGTCGGCCTGGCGGCCGAGACCTTCAACGACGGACTTCGCGCCTACTACCTTGCATTCGCTGCCGTCGCCTGGTTCTTCTCGCCGCTCGTCTTCATGCTCGCCACGGCCGGGGTGATCACCATCCTCTATCAGCGCGAGTTCCGCTCCGACGTGCTGGAGGTGTTGAGGTCATAGGCTGCTTGCGCGGCGACGGCTCGGACCGGCAGCGGACCGAAGGCGCGCACGGCGGCTCCTAGAATGCGTTCATGGCCTTCGTTCACCTGCGCTCGCACACCGAGTTCTCCGTCGTCGATGGCACCTTGCGCATCGACGACCTGGTGGCCGCTGCCGCGAACGATGGCCAGGCAGCCGTGGCGATCACCGATCTGTCGAACCTGTTCGGCGCCGTCAAGCTCTACTCGGCGGCGCGCAAGGCGGGCGTCAAGCCGATCATTGGTGCGGATGTCTGGCTCGAGCCCGATGGTGGCGACAAGCATCCGAGTCGCCTCTTGCTGCTGGTGCAGACACGCACCGGTTACGCCAACCTGTGCACGCTGCTGTCGCGGGCCTGGACCGACCCCCAGCCGCGCGCGCAGGCCTGGATCAAGTGGAGCTGGCTGGCCGAGTGCGGCGCAGGCCTGATTGCGCTGTCGGGTGCCGATCTCGGCGTCGTTGGTCAGGCGCTGCTGGCGCGCGACAGGCCGCGCGCCAAGCTGCTCGCGCAACGCCTGGCCACGCTGTTTCCGCAGCGTTTCTATCTGGAGCTGCAGCGCGCGGGCGGTGCCACGAACGAGGCCCATGTGCGCGCCGCCGTCCCGTTGGCGGCCGAGCTCGGGTTGCCGGTGGTCGCCACGCACCCGATGCAGTTCCTGCTGCCCGACGATTTCGAGGCGCACGAGGCGCGCGTCTGCGTGGCCGAGGGCGAGATGCTCGCCAACCCGCGGCGCGCGAAGCGTTTCAACCCGGAGCAGCATTTCCTGACCCAGGTGCAGATGGAGACGCGCTTCGCCGACCTGCCCAGCGCGGTGCGCAACAGCGTCGAGATCGCGCGCCGCTGCAGCCTCACACTGGTGCTCGGCGAACCCCAACTGCCTGCGTTCCCGACGCCGCTCGTCGACGGTGTGCAGCTCAGTCCCGAGGCCTACTTCCGTCACCTGTCGCACCAGGGGCTGGCGCGTCGTCTCGAGCACCTCTACCCCGATGCCGCGCAGCGAGAACGCGAGCGCGCGCGTTACGTGGAGCGGCTCGACTTCGAGATCGAGACCATCCTGAAGATGGGCTTTCCCGGCTACTTCCTGATCGTGGCCGACTTCATCGCCTGGGCGCGCAACAACGCCTGCCCGGTCGGCCCCGGCCGGGGCTCGGGTGCGGGCTCGCTGGTGGCCTATTCGCTGTACATCACCGACCTCGACCCGCTGCGCTACAACCTGCTGTTCGAGCGCTTCCTGAACCCGGAGCGGGTATCGATGCCAGACTTCGACATCGATTTCTGCCAGGGCAATCGCGACCGCGTGATCGGCTACGTGAAACAGAAATACGGGCGCGACGCGGTGAGCCAGATCGCCACCTTCGGCACCATGGCGGCCAAGGCAGCGCTGCGAGACGTGGGTCGCGTGCTCGGCATGAGCTACGGCCACGTCGACAGCGTGGCCAAGCTGGTCCCGGCCCCGCCCGGCAAGGTGGTCACGCTGGCGCGGGTCCCCGGCAAGCCCGACAGCGGCGTGATCTACGCGCGCAAGGAGAACCCCGAGATCGAGCAGCGCGAGCGCAACGAGGAAGAGGTGGCCGAGTTGCTGTCGCTCGCGATGCGAGTCGAGGGCATCGTGCGCAACGTCGGCATGCATGCCGGCGGCGTGCTGATCGCGCCGGGAAAGATCACAGACTTCTGCCCGCTCTACATGCAGCCCGGCAGTGACTCCGCGGTGAGCATGTTCGACAAGGACGACGTCGAAGCGATTGGTCTCGTGAAGTTCGACTTCCTCGGCCTCGCGACGCTGACCATCCTCGAGCTGACCCGCAAGCTCATCCGAGAGCGTCATGCCGACCGGCGCGACTTCGAGTTCGAGTCCGTTCCGCTCGATGACCGGGCGACTTACCGGCTGATGGCCGATGGCAAGACTGTCGCCGTGTTCCAGCTCGAAAGCGCAGGCATGCAGCGCATGCTGCGCGACGCCAGACCCAGCGTGTTCGAGGACGTGATCGCCCTCGTCGCGCTGTACCGGCCAGGCCCGATGGACCTGATCCCGACCTTTTGCGCGCGCAAGCACGGCCGCGAGGAGGTGTCCTATCCGCACCCGCTGATGGAGGAGGTGCTGAAGGAGACCTACGGCATCATGGTCTACCAGGAGCAGGTGATGCAGGTCGCGCAACGGCTCGGCGGCTACTCGCTCGGTGGCGCCGATCTGTTGCGCCGTGCGATGGGCAAGAAGAAGCTCGAGGAGATGGTGGCCCATCGCGCCACCTTCGCGCAGGGCGCGGCAGCCAAAGGCATTGTCGAGGCGAAGGCCAACGAGATCTTCGACCTGATGGAGAAGTTCGCCGGCTACGGTTTCAACAAGTCGCATGCAGCGGCCTATGCGCTGCTCGCCTACCACACGGCCTGGGCCAAGGTGCACTTCCCGGCGGAATTCGCTGCCGCCAACATGAGCGTGGCGCTGGACGATACCGACAAGCTGAAGGTCTACTACGACGATGCGCGGGCCATGGGCATCGAATTCGAGCCTCCGGACGTGAACTGCAGCGGCTATCGCTTCGAGCCGGTCGACGACAAGCGGGTTCGCTACGGACTCGGCGCGATCAAGGGCACCGGACAGGGAGCGATCGAGGCGATCGTCGAGGCACGCAGCGCGGGGGGCCCGTTCAAGAGCCTGTTCGACTTCTGCGCTCGGGTGGACAGAGCGCGTATCAACAAGCGCGCGGTCGAGGCGCTCGTCAAGGCGGGCGCGTTCGACCGGCTGGAGGTGAACCGCGCGTCGCTGGTCGCAAGCATCGGGCTCGCTTTCGACTATGCCGACACGCAGCTTGCCCACGCCGACCAGTGCGGCCTGTTCGACGACGCTTCTGATTCGCATGCGGCGTCGACCCAGGAGCCAGCGCTCGTCGCCGCAGAACCGTGGAGCGTCAAGGAACGGCTGAGCCTGGAGAAGTCCGCAGTTGGATTCTTCCTGTCCGGTCACCTGTTCGACCAGAGCGCCGACGAGGTGCGCCTGTTCGCGAAGCGCCGCATATCCGACCTGCTCGAAAGCCGCGAACCGCAACTGCTGGCCGGCATCGTCAACGACCTGCGCGTTGTCAACGGCCAGCGCGGGCGCATGGCCCTGTTCAAGCTCGACGACAAGAGCGAGGCGATCGAGGCGGTAGCGACCGACGAGTTGCTTCAGGCGCACCGCGATTCCCTGAAGGACGATGAACTCGTCGTTGTGCAGGGCAAGGTTCAGCCGGATCGCTTCTCGGGCGGGCTGCGCCTGAACGTGACGCAGGTCTGGGACCTGGCTGGCGCGCGCTGCCGCTTCGGCAAGTACTTGCAGGTGGAGGTCAATGGCAGCGTTCCGCCGGTGACCGAGGTGCTGCGAGACTTTCCGTCACGCCGCGTGGCAACCGATCACGGGGAACTGGCTCAGGGGCTGACCGTGCGGCTGCGACTGCATCGAGATCAGGCCAGCGCTGATCTCGACCTCGGTGAGGCGGCGCGTTTCTACCCGACCGATGCGGCACTGGAGCGGTGGCGCGAGGGCGCAAGCGAGGGCCGGGCGCAAGTGGTCTATGAATAGGCCGGACGTCGGGTAGGCTGCCCGCTCATGGGCGTTGCCGAGGCTGCTGGCAAGACAACCGGGCTGGTGCTTACCGGCGGCGGTGCGCGCGCCGCGTATCAGGTGGGGGTGCTCAGCGCCATCGCGCAGATTCGCCATGACTGTGCTGCGGCGCAGGCGAATCCGTTTCCGGTGATCGCGGGCACCTCCGCCGGCGCCATCAATGCAGCCGCGCTCGCCTGCGGCAGCGACGACTTCGACGGTACCGTAGCCGCCCTTCGCGAGGTGTGGGAGAACTTCAGCGCCGAACAGGTCTACCGCGCCGATGCGATCGGGATGATCGGTTCCGGGGCGCGTTGGCTGACCATGCTGTCGATCGGCTGGGCCATTGCCCGCTGGCGACGCGTTCGCCCGCGCTCGCTGCTCGACAACGCGCCGCTCGCAGGGTTGCTGACGCGGCTCGTCGATACGGAGCGTCTGCCGACCATGATGCGGCAAGGGCACCTGCAGGCGCTCGCGATCACCGCGTCGAGCTACGGATCGGGGCTGCATGTGACCTTCTACGATGCCCGCAACGACATCGTGCCGTGGACGCGCTCGCAGCGTATCGCGGTGCGCGAGCGCATCGGCGTGCCGCATCTGCTCGCGTCGTCGGCGATACCGTTGGTGTTCCCGGCCATGAACCTCGACCTGCAAGGTCAGAACGAGTATTTCGGCGACGGCTCGATGCGCCAGTCGGCGCCGATCTCGCCGGCCATCCATCTCGGGGCCGAGCGCATCCTCGTGATCGGCGCCGGGCGAATGCACGAACCGCCCGGACGGCGTACCGTCAGAGCTGAATACCCGAGCCCGGCACAGATCGCAGGCCACGCGCTGTCGAGCATCTTCCTCGACGCGCTGGCCGTCGACGTCGAACGCCTGCGGCGTATCAATGCGACGATAGCGTTGTTGCCAGCGGCGGTGCGCGACGCGACCAGCCTGCGCCCGATCGATGTGCTGGTCATTGCGCCCAGCCAACGGCTGGACGACATCGCTGCCAGGCACGTGCTGAGCCTGCCCGCCACGGTGCGGGCGATGCTGCGCGGCGTCGGCGTCTACGGCGAGGGCTCGGATTCTCGCGGCGCCGCGTTGGCGAGCTATCTGCTGTTCGAAGCGCCGTACACGCGCGAACTGGTCGCGCTCGGTATCGCCGACACGATGGCGCGGCGCGACGTGGTGGCAGGCTTCTTCGGATGGGACAGGCGCGCCATGACTCGCAGTGAACCCGAGCCATCGACCTTCGACCTCGACAACAGGCTCGACTAGGGCGGCTCGCCGCCCGATCGACGTGACCCGGCAGAAGGACTATGCCGGCACGAGCTCCTTCTTGTCCGACGCCTTGGCATCCTGTTTCGCGCCGTCCTTCTTCGCTTCGGCCGTCGGGGACTGGGCGGCTGGCGCACCCTTGAACGCGGCGCCATTGACCGTCAGGCCCTCGGCCGAGAACTTGGCGGCATTGCCCTCGCCGATGCCCTTCACGCGGTCTATCAGGTCGGCCCAGTCCTTGAACGGGCTCTTCTTGCGTTCATCGATGATCTTGCCCGAGATCGCGGGGCCAATACCCTTGATGGTCTCGAGCGCAGCCTGGTCTGCCTTGTTCGCGTCCACCGCGGCAAACGCGGCGGCGGCAAACAGGGCCAATAGCGCGAAGAGAAGCTTCTTGATCATGGTGCGTCCTCGAAGGGTTGAGCTGGGATAGGCCGGGCGCGAAGTCGCAAGAGTGCAGGCCCTGCGCCGCGAGCCGGGCGGCACGCTAGCGGAAATGTGAGCGCCTGCGTTGACCGGGTACTCACCGCGCCAGCCAGTCTTCGTACCACCGAACGCCAGTGGCCACGTCGGCGAACGCGTGGTCGCAGCCGGCGCCGCGCAGGCGCGTCAGGTCAGCCTCGGTGAAGCACTGGTACTTGCCTGCCAGCGCTTGAGGGAAGGCTATGTACTCGACCAGGCCCTGGCGAACCATCGCGGCGAGTGTCAGCGGCGGCTCGCCAGAGCGAGCGCGCACCGCGTTCACCATCGCCCGCGCCACGTCGTTGAAGGGCTGCGCACGCCCGCTTCCAAGATTGAAGATGCCGCTGCGGTCGGGGTGCTGCAGGAACCACAGGTTGACGGCGACCACATCGTCGACGTACACGAAGTCGCGGGCCTGTTGCCCAGGTTCGTAGCCGCCGTAATCGCCGAAGAGTCGCACCTTGCCGGTGTCGCGAAGTTGCTGGAAATGATGGAACGCGACCGATGCCATGCGCCCCTTGTGCTGCTCGCGTGGACCATAGACGTTGAAGTAGCGAAAACCCGCCACCTGTGCGCTCGCCGTCGGAAGCATTCGTCGAACGACATTGTCGAACAGCAGCTTGGAGTAGCCGTACACGTTGAGCGGCTGCTCGAATGCAGGGTCCTCGCGGAACGTGGGGCTGCCGCCGTAGGTGGCTGCTGACGACGCGTAGAGCAGCCGGGTACCCTGCGCCTGGCAGGCATCGAGCAGGTCCTTCGAGCAGCGGTAGTTGTTGGCCAGCATGAAACGACCGTCGTGCTCCATCGTGTCTGAGCACGCGCCTTCGTGCAGTACGGCGTCGACCTGGCCGAACTCGGCACGTGCGAAGCGGGCGTAGAACTCGGACTTGTCGAAATAATCGCTGACCTGCGCGCTGAGCAGGTTGCGAAACTTGGGGCCGTCGCTCATGTCGTCGACCGCGATCACGTCGTCGATGCCTAGCCGATTCAGCCCGAACACGAGGTTGGAGCCAATAAAGCCCGCCGCACCGGTGACCACGACTCTCATTCGAACAGTTCCTCGTAGCTGACGCTCGCCGTGCCGAACTTGCCGACCACGATGCCGCCGGCGCGGTTGGCCAGCGGAAAAGCATCGCGCAATGTCAGATCGCTGGCGAGCATCACGGCCAGCGTGGCGATGACCGTGTCACCGGCGCCTGTTACGTCGAACACCTCGCGCGCCTGCGCCGCGATCCGCATATGGCCAGCGATGCCTCCGGTCTGATCGAAGAGCGACATGCCGTCCTCGGAACGTGTCAGTAGCAGGCCGTCGAGCTTGAGCGCCTCGCGCAGGCGATGCGCCCGCTCATGCAGTTCGGCCTCGGTCGCCCAGGCACCGACCACCTGCGCGAGTTCGGCACGGTTGGGCGTGATCACGGTTGCGCCGGCGTAGCGGCCATAGTCGCTGCCCTTGGGGTCGATCAGCACCGGCTTGCCTAGCCGACGGGCGAGTTCGATCATCCGCGGAATGTGCGTCAGCCCGCCCTTCGCGTAATCTGAAAAGAGCACGGCGTCGTGTGCCGGAAGGGCCTCCTCGAAGGCGCTGAGCATCCCGGCCAGCACCTCGTGGTCGGGCTGGTTCTCGAAGTCGATCCGGATCAGTTGCTGCGAGCGGCCGATCACGCGCAGTTTGACGATGGTGTAGAGCTTCGGGTCCCGCCCGAGCAGTGTCGCGATGCCCTCGCGTTCGAGAAGCGCGCCGAGCTTGCGTGCCGCCTCATCCTCACCGACGACAGTGAGCAGCGTCGCCTGCGCGCCCAGCGCCTTCACATTCAACGCCACGTTGGCGGCGCCGCCGAGGCGCTCCTCCTCGCGATCGACGCGCACCACCGGCACCGGTGCCTCGGGTGAGATGCGGTCCACGGCGCCGAACCAGTAGCGGTCGAGCATCGCGTCGCCGACCACCAGCACGCGCGCGGCCTGTAGGCGTTCTCGCGTCGGGCCGGCGTTCGTCACAGATCCTCCAGCCGCTGCGGCGGGTAGCTGTCCCAGGCCATGCAGCCGGGGCACTGCCAGAAATAGTGTTGCGCGTCGAATCCGCAGGCAGCACAGCGGTAGCGATGAAGCGGCCGGGCGACCCGCCCGACGGCGTCGTGCAGCGACTGCGCATCCGCCGCATCCAGCGTCACGCCGCTTGCGGCGCCGAGAGCGAGCAGCTGCTGCGCAGCCGACAGTGTCGGTTGTTCGCGCAGATGAGCCCGCAGCCGGGCGCGTTGGTGCCCCGGATCCGCATCGAGCAGCGCGATCGCCGCCAGCAGGTCGGTCGACGGGTTGCGCCGGTGGTGTGACTCGAGTTGCTCGCGCACGACGGCTTGCTGCCCGCACGCGAGTGCGCTGGTGGCGAGGTCGCACGCAACCAGGTTGAACGAAGCGGGATGCGCGACCAGAAGCTCGCCGAAGGCCTGCATCGCCTGGGCGTGCTCGCCCAGCCTCGCAAGGCGCCGACCGACGAGCACCAGCGGCCGCGCCGCCTGCGGCGCAGCGCGCCGCGCCTGCTGCAACGCATCCGCGGCCGCGTCGCCCTGATGCCGCGCGTCGGCCTCGTCGGCGATCTCGCACCAGTAGTGCGCGATGCGCGACGCAAACGAGGCCGTGCCGCTGTGCTCCAGCTTGTGCGCGACCTCGATGGCGGCGCGCCAGTCACGCGATCGCTCGTGCAGCGAAAGCAGGGCGAGTCTGGCATCGGTATCGAAGCGGCTGCCCTCGAGCGCCCGGTAGGCCTGCTCGGCGCGGTCGAACAGACCGGCCTTCATGAAGTCCTGCGCCAGAGCGTCCTGTGCGCGCTCGCGCAGGGCGACGGGCAGGTCGGCACGCTTGAGCAGGTGCTCATGCACGCGAACCGCGCGCTCGTATTCGCCACGGCGGCGAAACAGGTTGCCGAGCGCGAAGTGCAGATCGGTGCTGTTCGGGTCCTGCTGCACGGCTTCGATGAAGGCGTCGATCGCCTTGTCCTGCTGTTCGTTGAGAAGCAGGACAAGACCTTTGAAATAGGCCTGCGGCGTTTCGCGCTGTTCGCGCTTCCACTGCCGCAGGTCGATGTGCGAAGCCAGCCAGCCGAGGGCGAAGGCGAGCGGAAGACCGAGCAGCAACCACTGCAGTTCAAAGTCCATCGCGTGGCGGAGGCAAGGGCAAGGGCTCCGGCGCGCCCTGAGCGGCTGGCGAATTGGGGTGGGGCAGCTCGGGTTCCGGGCGCTGCCGTCGTGCGACGCGCCGATGTCGCCACCAGCTCGGCACCATCGCCAGCACGCCGAAAGCGCAGCCGATGACGAAGGCAGCGAGCACGATGAACACCATGGGAGCCCGCCATTCCTGGCCGAAGAACCACTTGACGCTGGCGACGTCCTGGTTGTTCAGCGCAAAGGCGAACAGCGAAAAGAAGATGGCGGCCCGGAACAGCCAGACGAAGATGCGCATTGCGTCCCCCTGCCTGATTCTAGGCGGGCGCGGTCCGTCAGACGGTCGGCCGCGAGGGCGTCGTCAATCGTCCGACGTCGCCGGAACCGCAGCTCTGGGAAGGCCGAGATCGTGCAGTGGAACCTGGGCGTCCACGGCCTCGCGAAGCGCCTTGCCGGGCTTGAAGTGCGGCACGAGCTTTTCGGGGATCACCACCTGTTCGCCGGAGCGCGGGTTGCGCCCGACGCGCGGCGGGCGGCGGTTGATCGAGAAGCTGCCGAAACCGCGGATCTCGATGCGATGACCCCGCGCCAGCGCGTCGCTCATCGCATCGAGGATCGTCTTGACCGCGAACTCGGTGTCGCGGTGCGCCAGCTGGCTGAACGATTCAGCCAGCCGCGCCACGAGGTCGGAGCGGGTCATGTCGTGGCGGCGAAGACCTAGGAGCCTTCCTTCTGCGTGTCGAGCTTGGCGCGCAACAGCGCACCGAGGCTCGTCGTGCCGGCGTTCTCGCGTTCGGCGTTCTGCGACAGGCGCTGCATCGCTTCCTGGTTGTCGGCGTTGTCCTTGGCCTTGATCGACAACTGGATCGAACGCGTCTTGCGATCGACGTTGATGATCAGCGCCGAGACTTCGTCACCCTCCTTCAGCACGTTGCGCGCGTCTTCGACGCGGTCACGGCTGATTTCGGAAGCACGCAGGTAGCCGGTCACGTCGTCGTTGAGCTGGATCTCGGCGCCGCGCGCGTCGACCGTCTTGACCTTGCCGGTGACCGTCATTCCGCGGTCGTTGACCGTGGTGTAGCTGGTGAACGGGTCGCTGTCGAGCTGCTTGATGCCGAGCGAAATGCGCTCGCGCTCGACGTCGATCGCCAGCACGACGGCCTCGACTTCCTGGCCCTTCTTGAAGTTGCGTACCGCGACCTCGCCGGGCTCGCTCCACGACAGATCCGACAAGTGGACCAGGCCGTCGATGCCGGCCGCCAGGCCGACGAAGACACCGAAGTCGGTGATCGACTTGACCGGGCCCTTGACCTTGTCGCCACGTTGCACCGTCTCCGAGAATTCCTCCCAGGGGTTGGCCTTGCACTGCTTCATGCCGAGGCTGATGCGGCGCTTGTCTTCATCGATCTCGAGCACCATCACCTCGACCTCATCGCCGAGGGCGACGATCTTGCTCGGTGCGACGTTCTTGTTCGTCCAGTCCATCTCGGAGACGTGGACCAGGCCTTCGATGCCCGGCTCGATTTCGACGAACGCGCCGTAGTCGGCAATGTTGGTGATCTTGCCGAACAGGCGCGTGCCGTTCGGGTAGCGGCGCGACACGCCATGCCACGGGTCGTCGCCGAGCTGCTTGATGCCGAGCGAGACGCGGTTCTTCTCGGCGTCGAACTTCAGCACCTTGGCCTGCAGTTCCTGGCCGACCTGCACCACTTCGCTCGGGTGTCGCACGCGACGCCAGGCCATGTCGGTGATGTGCAGAAGGCCGTCGATACCGCCCAGGTCGACGAACGCGCCGTATTCGGTGATGTTCTTCACCACGCCGTTGACGATCGCGCCTTCGCGAAGCGTCTCCATCAGCTTGGCGCGTTCCTCGCCCATAGAAGCCTCGACCACCGCGCGGCGCGACAAGACGACGTTGTTGCGCTTGCGGTCGAGCTTGATGACCTTGAACTCCATCGTCTTGCCCTCGAATGGGCTCATGTCCTTGACCGGACGCGTATCGAGCAGCGAACCGGGCAGGAAGGCACGGATGCCGTTGACGAGCACCGTCAGGCCACCCTTCACCTTGCCGTTGACCGTGCCGGTGACGAACTCGCCCGACTCGAGCGAATTCTCGAGCGACATCCAAGACGCCAGGCGCTTGGCCTTGTCGCGCGACAGGATGGTGTCGCCGTAGCCGTTCTCGATGGCGTCGATGGCGACTGCCACGAAGTCGCCGATCTGCACTTCGAGCTCGCCCTTGTCGTTCTTGAATTCCTCGATAGGTACATAGGCCTCCGACTTGAGGCCGGCGTTCACCACGACGAAGTTGTAGTCGACGCGAACCACCTCGGCGGTGATCACTTCGCCGGTGCGCATTTCCTGCTTGCGCAGCGATTCCTCGAACAGGGCGGCAAACGAGTCCGGCCCTTGGGCAGTGGTGGCGGATTGGAGTTGGGACATGCGGGTTTCCGATGCAACGGGGATGTTGCGGGTTGGGTTTGACAACCGTCGCGCGAAGGCCGTGCGGCGGGCTCTGTTTGCGTTTGCTGCCGACCGAGGTCAGTGGAACGGGCAGCGCTCCTGCCACCACGCCAGAACCCGAGCCACCGAGGCTTCGATGGTCAGGCCCGAGTTGTCGAGCAGGAGTGCGTCCTGGGCGGGTCTGAGCGGCGCGACGGCGCGGTTTCGATCGCGCTCGTCCCGCGCTTCCAGATCAGCACGCAAGCCGCCGATACTAGCCGAAAAGCCCTTCGAAATCAATTGCTTATGACGGCGCCCGGCGCGCTCGGTGGCGCTTGCGGTGAGAAAGATCTTGAGCCTCGCGTCGGGAAAGATCACCGTGCCCATGTCACGCCCGTCGGCCACCAGGCCCGGCACTCGCCGGAACGACAGTTGCAGCGCGTGCAGTGCCGTGCGCAACTCGGGCCAGGCCGAGATCTCCGACGCCAGTGCGCCGATCGCTTCCTGTCGCAGCGCATCGGTCACGTCGTCACCGCCGAGCAGCGCGATGCCGCCTTCGAATCGCAAGTCCAGCGTCCGGGCCAGCCCGGCCATGCCGGTGCGGTCGTCATCGGCAACGCCGGCGCGGCGGGCGGCGAGGGCAGCGGCACGGTAGAGCGCCCCGGAGTCGAGGTAGTGATAGCCGAGCGATGCCGCCAGCGCGGCTGCGAGGGTTCCCTTGCCGGAAGCAGACGGGCCGTCCACGCTGATGACGGGAATCGCCGCGGGTTCGGCCTCGACCACGCCGAACAGGGTCTCGAAATAGTCCGGGAAGGTCTTGCCGACACAGCGCGGGTCGAGGATGCGCACCGGCAGACCGGGAAAGGCGCCGGCCAGCGAATTCAATGCCGCGAGCGAGAAGCACATCGCCATGCGATGGTCGTCGTACGTATGGATCGCGGCCGCACGCCAACGCACCGGCGGCCTGATCTCGATGAAGTCGCTCCCCGCCACGACCTCCGCGCCGAGCTTGCGCAGTTCCGTGCTCATCGCGTCGATGCGGTCGGTTTCCTTCACGCGCCAACTGGCGATGTTTTCGAGCCTCGTCGTGCCGTCGGCATAGAGGGCCATCGCCGCCAGCGTCATCGCGGCGTCGGGGATGTGGTTGCAATCGAGCCGGATCGCGCGCAGCGGCCAGCGCCCGCGCCGGACTTCGAGCCAGCCGGGTCCGCTCGTGACCTGTGCGCCCATCGTGGCGGCGGCCTCGACGAAGCGGATGTCGCCCTGGATCGAATCGCTGCCCACGCCCTCGATGCGCAGCCGGCGTTCGTCACGGGCAGCGATGGCGCCGAGCGCGATGAAGTACGACGCCGAAGACGCATCGCCTTCGACGTGGATCTCGCCCGGTGAGCGATAGCCGCCTCCTGCCGTCCGACCCGCGATCGTGAAACGCTGCCAGCCGTCGCGCTCGACGGCAATGCCAAACCTTGCCAGCAGGTTCAGCGTGATCTCGACATAGGGCCTGGAGATCAGTTCGCCCTCGACTTCGACGATCAGCGGCGCCGCGCTCGTCACCAATGGCAGCGCCAGCAGCAAGGCCGTCAGGAACTGGCTCGATACATCGCCGCGGACGCGGATCGGCCGACTCGTGTCGAGTTGGCCGCCGCACAGCCGCAGCGGCGGGTAGCCCGGTTGACCGAGTTCGTCGATGCGGCAGCCCAGCCCGCGCAGCGCCTCGACCAGGTCGCCGATCGGGCGTTCGTGCATGCGTGGCACACCGCTCACTTCGAATTCGCCACCCTGGGTTGCCGACAGCACCGCCAATGCGGCGGTCAGCGGGCGCATCACAGTGCCAGCGTTGCCCAGGAAGAGCCTTGCCCGAGGCACCGACAGTCGGCCCGCGAGGCCGGTGACCCGCACGCTCATGGCATGCCGCTCGATCGTGCAGCCGAGCCTGCGCAGCGCCTCGAGCATGACCTGGGTGTCGTCGGAGTCGAGCAGATCGTGCAGCGTCGTCGTGCCGGCGCTCAGGCCTGCCAGCAGCAGCACGCGGTTCGAGATGCTTTTCGAACCCGGCAGGCGCACGCGGCCTGCGGCACCCTTCAGTGGCGGGATGTCGAGAAAAGCGGTGCTGTACATGGCGCGGGCCGGCACACCGGGCTGCTCACCCCTCGGATCCCTGCTTCTGCGCATTCATCTGCCAGCTGCCGCGCGCTTCCGAGGCTTTGCGCACCAGGTCTTCGAGCGCCTCGGCGTTGCCGCCGCGCATCACGTGTTCGATCGCATCGAGCGTATGGCGAAACCGCAGCGACTGGCGCAGGATCTCCTCGCGGTTGGCTATCAGGACGTCGCACCAGACCGAGGGGTCGCTGGCGGCAATACGCGTGAAATCACGGAAGCCCGGCCCGGCGAGCGCGAGGAAGTCGTACCCGGCCGGCTGGTTGGCGACCGAGTTGAAGTAGGCAAACGCCAGCAGATGAGGCAGGTGGCTGACGGCGGCGAATGCGGCGTCGTGGTTCTCTGGCGTCATGCGCAGCACCTGCGCGCCGATGGCCGACCAGACATCGGTTGCCTTCTGCACCAGGTCCGGCGCAGTCTGTGCCAGGGGCGTGAGGATGACCTGGCGGCCGCCATAGAGCGCCGCGTCGGCGTTGGCTACGCCAGCCAGCTCCTTGCCGGCGATCGGATGCGCCGGCACGAATGAGGCGATGCGTTCCTTCAGCGCGCGACGCGCGGCTTCGACGACGTCGCGCTTCGTGCTGCCCACGTCCATCAACAAGAGGCCGGGCTCGACCAGGTGGCAGATCGCCCTGAAGGTGGCTTCCGAGGCAGCCACCGGCACGGCCAGCAGCACGATGTCGGAGCCCGCCACCGCCTGCAACGCAGACTCGGCGGCGATATCGATCACGCCGAGCTTCTTCGCACGTTCGGTGGTCGACGGCGACTTGCTGTAGCCCACGACGCGCTTGACCAGGCCGGCGCGCTTCAGCGCCAGTGCGAACGACCCCCCCATCAGGCCGCAGCCAATGACGCCGAGTTGGTTGAACATCGTTGGTGGGGGATCAGTGAGCGTCGATCGGGTAGGTGCCGAGCAGCTTGAAGAAGGCACAGACGCCTCGCAATTCCTGCAGCGCCGCGGCGACATGAGGCTGATCGGGGTGACCCTGGAGGTCGATGTAGAAGTAGTACTCCCACTGCCCCGAGCGAGCCGGGCGCGACTCGAATCGCGTCATCGATACTTCATGCGTTTTCAAGGGCACCAGCATGTCGTGCACGGCGCCGGGTCGGTTGGTGACCGACACGACGAGGCTCGTGCAGTCGTGTCCCGACGCTTGGGGCTGAGGGTGCCGCTCGGGGTGAGTGACGATCGCGAACCGGGTGCGATTGTGCGGATCGTCCTGGATCGCAGGTGCCACCACGTGAAGGCCGTACTCGCTGCCCGCGCGTTCGCTCGCCACGGCGGCCAGCGTCGGGTCGAGGCTGGCGAGGCGCGCACCCTCGGCGTTGCTGGCCACCGGCCGGCGCTCGACCTGGGGAAGGTGATTCGAGAGCCAGCCATGGCACTGGGCCAGCGCCTGCGGGTGCGCGCAAACCGCCTGAATGCCCTCCAACGAGTCCTGCTTTCGCAGCAGGTTGTGGCGTACGAACAGGCTGGTCTCGCCGATGATGAACAGCGGTGTCGTCAGGAACAGGTCGAGCGACCGCGCGACGACGCCTTCGGTCGAGTTCTCGACCGGCACCACGCCGAAGTCCGCGGCCCCCGCACTGGTGGCGCGAAACACCTCGTCGATGCTGGCGCACGGGAGCTTCACGATGGAAGTGCCAAAGAATCCGAGCGCCGCGAGCTCGCTGAACGTGCCGGCCGGTCCAAGGTAGGCGACACGGGTCGGCGTCTCGAGCGCGCGGCAGGCCGACATGATCTCTCGCCAGATCGGCGCCACGCTGTCGCTGCCCAACGGCCCGGGATTCGCCGCCTTCAGCGCGTCGATGACCTGCGCCTCGCGCTCGGGCCGGAACACTACCGAGCCTTCCTTCTTCTTGACCTCGCCAACGGTCTGCGCGAGCGAAGCGCGCCGGTTCAGGAGCGCCAGCATCTCGCGATCGACGGCGTCGATCTGCGCGCGCAAGGCCCGCAGCGTCGGGTCATTCGGGCGCGGTGTGTCGGCCATGGCGTGCGACGCGTGCCGTTGCGGGTCTACTTGCTTGCCTTGGCCGGTGAAGCACCCGGCTTGGCCGCGGCAGCGCTCGCAGGCGCGCTGCCCGCTGGCGCCGGGCTGACCGCGCTGTCGAAAGTGGTACGCATCTTCTGCTGCAGTGCCTGCAGCTTGGGATCGAGCAAGGGCGCGGCTTCGGTGGCCAGCTTCTGCACGAAGTTGTTCTGCATCTCGGGGCCGAGCTGCTGGAATTTCTTGTTCACAGGCGACTCGAGCCAGGCAATCATCTGCTTCAGTTCGGCTTCGGTGAACTTCTCTTCCAGCGCAACGCCGAAAGTCGAAGGCGCCAGCTTGATGGCTCGCTCGTTCAACAGCGGTGTTGCTTCGTCGACGTATTTCTTCACGTCGGCCTGGACCGACTTGCCCACCGCCTCGCGCTTGTCGGTTGGCACCTGCGTCTGCAGCGCCTGCCCTACGGCCGGCAGCATCTGCGCCAACGGTCGCTCGACGACGCTGCGCGAGATGTTCTCAATCATCGGCTGCTGCAACAGCAGCACCTTCTGCACCAGCTCCTTCTTGGTCTGGGCCTGGGCCAGTGTCGCAGCGGCACAGAGTGCCGCGATCATCATCAATCGCTTCATCGGTTGCTTTCTCCGGGCTTGGATTCGTCGCCGGACTCTTCTGGCGTTTCCGCATTGGCGTCGTTCTCGACGATGCGCTGCACGCCGATCAAGCGCGTCGCCTTGTCGAGTGCGATCAGCGTCACGCCCTGGGTGGCCCGACCGAGTTCGCGGATCTCCGACACCCGCGTGCGCACGAGCACGCCCTTGTCGGTGATCAGCATGATCTCGTCCTCCGGGCGCACCAGCGTGGCAGCGACGACCTTGCCGTTGCGCTCGCTCTGCTGGATGGCGATCATGCCCTTGGTGCCGCGGCCGTGGCGCGTGTACTCGACGATGCTGGTGCGCTTGCCGTAGCCGTTTTCGGTAGCGGTGAGCACGCTTTGCGTCTCGTCCTCGGCCACCAGCATCGCGATCACGCTTTGGCCGATCTCCAGCTTCATTCCGTTCACGCCGCCCGCGGTACGCCCATACGACGGTACATCGGCTTCGTCGAAGCGCACGGCCTTGCCACCGTCGCTGAACAGCATCACGTCATGCTTGCCGTCGGTCAGCGCGGCACCGATGAGGTAGTCGCCCTGTCCCAGGTTGAGCGCGATGATGCCGGCCTTGCGTGGATTGCTGAACTCGTCGAGTGGCGTCTTCTTGATCTGGCCGATTGCCGTGGCCATGACCACATAGTGGTTCGCGGGGAAGGTACGGGCTGCACCTGTCAACGGCAACACTACAGTGACCATTTCGCTGGGCTGCAGCGGGAACATGTTGACGATCGGCCTGCCGCGGCTGGCTCGCCCGCCTTGCGGCACTTCCCAGACCTTGAGCCAGTAGACGCGGCCGCGATTCGTGAAGCACAGGATCCAGTCGTGCGTGTTGGCGATGAAGAGCTCGTCGATCCAGTCGTCGTCCTTCGTCGCCGTAGCCTGCTTGCCGCGCCCGCCGCGCCGCTGCGCGCGGTACTCGGCGAGCGGCTGGCTCTTGATGTAACCCGTGTGGCTGAGCGTGACCACCATGTCGGTCGGGGTGATCAGGTCTTCGGTGCCGAGGTCGAGCGCGTTCTGCACGATCTCGCTGCGCCTAAGCCCGAGCTTGGTCTGGCCGAACTCCTGCTTCACAGCGGCAAGCTCGGCTCCGATGATGGCCGTCACCCGTT